>QMCD01000035.1_pt1 | contig 96857 bp, 95 predicted proteins | sample 1821841 | NCBI WGS metagenome assembly QMCD01 (sample SAMN01991225, study PRJNA193472) | Termite gut metagenome, whole genome shotgun sequencing project. | isolation source: worker | host: Macrotermes natalensis
CGGGTGCTGCGGGGGCTGCGGGTGAGATTGCGCCGGCACACATAGCCGAAGCAATAAACTACAGATCGCTCGACCGAGACAGCTGGGGGCGCTGAGTCGAGGACGGTTGCGGGCGCGGATTTTTTTCGTATCTTTGTGCCCGGTCTCAAACCAGTAGTAGAACATTAGATATGGTGCGTTTTTTGCAAGCGCCGAGGTTTTGCCCTCGGGTGCGCTTGCAAAAAATGTAACTGCTTTGTGTTTACTGGTTTGAGGCCCATTAAATGACCGAGGGCTCTTTTTTGAATCGAAAAAAGGGCCAATGTCCACCGAAAAATCTGATGTTCGCGCCACCGCGGGAGGCTGGGCGGCGGTCGAAAAACTTCGCACTGTTCCGTTGCTGCTGGCGTTGGTACCTGTCGCGGGCGGGATTCTGACCGGCAGTTTCCTTACGCAAATACCTTTGTACGTGTGGATTACGTGTGCAATTGTTTGCGGTGCGGCGTGCGGCGTAGCATTGGTTGCAGGCGGGCGGATCGCGACACTTTATATAGGTCTTACTTTGTTGTTTTTCGGAGCAGCCGTGGCGCGGTTTCATACCCCGCAAAGCACTCTCCCTCAGGGAGAAAGAATGAGAATTCAGGTTCTTCTCACGGATGTTCCCTCGTGGCGCGGCGGGCGGTGGATGAACGCCTCCGGGCGCGTCGTTCCGTCGGGTGAGCGGCTGCTGGTGGCGATCGACACGATGTGGAATTTTGATGTCGGCGAGCGCATTTCGTTCACCGGTTACGTCAATCCAATAGATTCTGTTTCAGCAAGTTATTCGCGCCTGATGCGGGCGCGCGGGTACGTTGGACGCACGTATATAACGCCGTTTTCGCGCCCGACGGTCGCCATCGAGTCGAGGCTCGGATCGGGTTCAGGTTCGGGACTTGGCTCGCGGCTTGGTTTCGGGGCACGACTCAGTCTCGGCGCACGGTTCAAGAAATTGCAGGCCGCCGCTTCCGCTCGAATTCGCGGTCTGAGGGGCGTCAGAGGGGGATCGGAGAATGCATTTGATGTTTCGACCTCCGACGCGCCTACCTCCGCGGCGACAGATTCTTTTGCCGTTGCAGCGACAGATGCATTCGCCGTTGCAGCCGCGATGACCACCGGCGACCGGTCCGCGCTTTCGCCATCGTTGCGGCGGGCGTACTCGTCAACCGGCGCGGCACACCTGTTGGCCGTATCGGGGCTCCACGTTGGGATAATATTTCTTATTATCAACGTGTTACTATATCTTTTGCCGTTCGCGCCCGGAGGATTCTTCGTCAAAAATGCACTCGCCGTCGTCGCAATCTGGGCGTTCGCAGCGCTGTCCGGCCTGTCACCATCGGCCACCCGCGCCGCGATTATGTTCACCGGCGTACAGTTGGCGCTCGCGTTTTCGCGCGGTCACTCCAGCGCTAACATACTGTGTGGCACAGCATTAGTGATGCTCGCCGTGCGACCCGGATTGTTGTTCGACATCAGTTTCCAGTTGTCGTTCGTCGCCGTCGGAGCCATAATCGCCTGGTTTGCACCACTTTATCAGCTCGTTGCGAGCCGTTGGCGCGCCCTGAACGCGCTGTGGAGCGTGTTGATCGTCGGTTTTGTCGCCTCCGTGGCCGCTTTGCCGCTTGTTTCGAACACTTTCGGGGTGTTTTCTTTGGCCGGGATCGTGTTGAATCCGATTGTAATCGTTACGGCGCATTTGATAGTCTCATTTTCTGCGCTTTGGCTGATTTTTCCTCTGTCGTTTCTTGCGCCTACGTTCCGATGGCTCGTCGGTGTGCCTGCGTGGTTGCAAAACACTGTGATTGAGTCTGTTGCAGGCGTATCGGGAGCTTATGTAGAGTGGACGATGCCGCTGTGGATGGTCTTTGCGAGTTACGGAACTATGGCAGCGTTGACGGCGTGGTTTTATTTACGCGAAAGTTTAAGGCCAAGGCACACATAATGAGCGAGTTGAACATACTTAGCGAGGAGTTTCGGACGTTGGTCGAGGCAAATATTGACCGGAATCCGCTTGAAATTGCGCTGGATTCGCGCGTGCAAACGGCCTCCGCAGTGGCAACTCAGGTCAAGTATTTGCAGCGTGCGCAGAGGAAATTACCGAGCTATTTTGCAACAAAATGTGTAATTCCGCCGCGCGCTTTCGAGCAATCATCGAGTGAGGCAAGCGCGCTTCGTAAAGAGTTTTCGGGCCGAGTAGCGCTCGATTTGACGTGTGGTTTAGGGGTCGATTCGTGGGCTTTGTCGCGTGGATTCAAACAGGTAATCGCACTGGAGCGAGACGAGGAATTGGCTGCCATTGCACGTGAAAATTTTCGCCGTCTTGGTGTGGATAATATTCAGGTAATCAACGCTTCAGCCAAAGACTTTCTGCATACCTCCGGTCTTCAGTTCGACCTCGTTTATGCCGATCCGGACCGCCGTGGCGCCGATGGACAAAAACTTGTTCGGATGGAGGATTGCTCGCCGGATATTGTCGAGTTATTGCCTGTTATTCAAAGCATTACACCTCATTTAGTGGTAAAACTTTCGCCGCTTTTCGACGTAGACGAGGTTTTTCGCATTTTTAGCCCGTCAGGTAGCACACATGCGACAAGTGTCGAAGTGGTTTCGCTCGATGGCGAGTGCAAGGAGGTCTTAGTCGATATACAATTTTCGGGTGATTCGAAGAGGCTAATTAAGGCAATTGCGATAGATTTATGCGAGGTAACTTACGTTTTTGACGAGCACTTAGCTGAGACAACTTACAACTTTTCGAAGCAATTGTCGCGACTGGATCAATTCAATTGGCTCGTTATTCCGGACGTGGCATTGCAAAAAGCACGTCTGGCCAAGCGACATTTATCTGAACGTGGCATCTGCATCGACTCCGACAACGGATACGGTTTTGCCATCGAGCGACCAGAGAATATATTGGGCAAAATATTTGAAATTCAGAGCATTGAACCATTCGACCCGAAGACACTGAAACGTCGTCTGAAAGCAGAAAAGATCAAAAACGTGGACATTTTGAAGCGAAATTTTCCACTTTCAGCCGCCGAAATAGCGCGCCAAATCGGCGTTTGTGAGGGCGGAAAAACGCGAATTGCGTTCACACAAATGGGCGGAAAGTTGTGGCAAATTCACCTGCGAAACCTGTAATAAACCCCAAGCGGTAACTTTTTCCCTGCGCGATCGGTGAAGAAAAGTTCGCCGAATTGCTCGTGAGGTGGCGCGCCAAAGTGTTGATGCACTGCGGTTTGCGCAAGCAGAGCAGACAATCCCATCGAGTAGAGGTTGAGCACCAAAAAACCGTGCGGCTTAAGCAACATCGCGCACAGGCCGAGCATCTCGTCGAGCCCCTGTTCGAGCACCCATTTTTCGCCATCTGGCCCGCGTCCGTAAGCCGGTGGATCGAGCACAATCCCGTCGTAAGAGGCGCCGCGGCGAACCTCGCGACGAACGAATTTGAGTGCGTCGTCTACGATCCATCGTATTGATTCCAAGCCACTTAACTGAGCATTGTCGGCCGCCCAAGACACAGTCTGGCGCACCGAATCGACGTGAGTAACCTCAGCCCCGGCAGCGCGCCCAGCCAACGTCGCACCACCCGTGTAAGCGAACAAATTGAGCATCCGAGCGGCGGGCGTTTCGCGCAGCGTGTCGTAAATGAAATTCCAGTTCGAGGCCTGCTCAGGGAACACCCCAACGTGCTTGAAACCGGTGAGTGCCAGCCTCATACGCAGGTGCATCGCGCCGTAATCGTAACGAATTGTCCAACGATCGGGCACGCCCGGTTTGAGCTGCCACTCACCGCGCTCGCCGCCATCCGTCGAGGGCCTTTTGTCGCCTGCGGGTCGCTCACCTGAGCGCTCGGCAGACCCGCCCCCGGAGCGCCGAAAAGTCGCGTCAGCCAGCCGATCCCACTCCTCGTCGGGCAGGCTACGGTGCCAAAGCGCCTGAGGCTCGGGGCGGGCGACGATGCGGTCACCAAATCGTTCCAATTTGGCAAAATCGCCACAATCAATCAACTCATAATCATCGAGTTGCGGCTGTATCAGTTCGAGACCACTCATATTCTTTCAGATTTTTTAGGCGCGGAAATCAACGTCATTTCGCAATTTTCGCAGTCGAAATCGAGGCGCAAACGAGTGCGACCGTGCTCCAAAAACAGATCGCGCGGTAGCGGCGGAGTATTGGATTTTTGCGGCCGACGAAGGCACTGTCCGAGCTCGCGACGCAGGCAATATTTCGCTCGCATAACAATCTCTCCATCAAAGCTTTGACACAACTCAAGCGCAGGCTCGAATTCGGTCACTCCGTGGTCGCGATAGAACTGTTCGGCAAGGTTATTCGTAACATTTTCGGCGGCAGTCAGGCGAGTGCAAGGAAACTTTGCAGCAAGGTCTTCAGGCAGTCTATTTTGCTGAGGTTCAATTGTTTCACGCGCCTCAAGCAGCCGTTGCAATCCCTCACGCCGCAGGGCTGCCAGCACAGAAACAGGAATAAATGGATGATCGGGCGGATTATCGCAATATATCTGAACGTCAGTGACTTGAAAGATGGTTTCGCCGCTACGGGCAAGTTCCTCGCGCGCCGTAGCAAGCATCTTGGTCGAATTGCGGGCCGGCTCGAAATCACCAGCGCGGGCCACCTCGACCGAAAGGCCGGTTTCGTCGACAAAACGCACCGCAACGCGCTCGGCCGAGGCCGCAAGGTGCACGGTGACGTCGATTTTTCGCCGGGTTCGGCTGCGTTCGAGCGTGCGTGCGAAGGCGTGATCGAAATTGCGACAAACTGTCGTCCCGACCGCAATTCCCTGAATATCATTTGGATAGATACGATTACCCTCCGCACGATTTATGTTCGTACCGCGAAATTCGCCACCAGATACGCCAGCAGGCAGACTTGCCGATACGCCGTCCGGCAGAAAGCAGATTCCGTCGCCTGCACTTAGAAGGTCGGCCGAAGAAGATAGAATAAACCAGCGGTTTCCTGTTCGGTCGCAACCAACGTTAACCACTTGACCCACAGGCTCTCCAATCGCTTTGGGCGTGTCAAAAGAAGCGACCAAGGGGCCGAGACCACGATCCTCGCCCATCACCGAACCATCGAAAAAATACTCCGTCGCGCCACGTGTGAAACTCTTGGCAGGACTCGGAACAAAATCGAGCACAGAACGACCGACAGATGCGCGGCGTAACCCGGGACGAAGCGACAACTCTTTGTTCAACAGTGTGTTATAATAGCCTACAATATTACGAACATAGCCGATATCCTTGAGGCGTCCCTCAATCTTGAGCGACGTCACGCCCGCGTCGAGCAACTCGCCCAATCGCGCCGAAAGGTCGAGATCGCGCACCGAAAGCAGGTGCTTACCTATTATAATAGGGCGAGCGGCTGGCATATTTAGACTCTGACTGAGGCCGGGGCCTGAAGCCGAGCCTGAGGCTGAGCTTAAGCTTGAGCTTGAACTTGAGGCTGAGGCCGATATCGGATTCGAGGTCGGGTCGCTCGAAACAAGATCCCAAGTGAGGCGGCACGGCTGACTGCAAGTGCCTCTGTTTCCACTTCTTAGTTCATCGCCGGAACCTGCTCCCATCGCGCGGCTGAGAAAGCAACGTCCGCTTCGACCGACACAAATCGCACCGTGAACAAACGCTTCGAGCTCCACGGGATGCCTGTCGGGAGCGGCATCCAAGAGGGTTTCGGCTCGGATTTTGCGAATTTCGTCGATCGAAAGGGCGCGTTCGAGAATCACGCGTGAGAACCCAACTCGGCCAAGGAAGGCGATCTCATCGGCACGGACGTTTGCGGTCTGGGTCGAGGCGTGCAGTTCGACTCCAGCGGCAACCTCGCCCCTCTCAACTCCCTCGCCTTCAGCTACTCCCGCGCCGGAGACAATGCGAACCCACGCCATATCCTGAACGATGAAGGCGTCGACTCCGGCGGCGGCAAGCGCCCGAGCAACAGATTCAGCCTCAGCGAGTTCAGCATCAAAAAGCAGTGTATTTAGCGTCACATAGATCCGCACACCGAACGGCCGGGCGTAACGCACCAACGCCGCGATCTCCTCCACAGAGTTGCCCGCGGCGTGTCGCGCACCAAACGCGGGGCCGCCGATGTACACCGCATCGGCCCCACAGTCGATGGCTGCCCGACCCGCGCTCAGGTCTCGGGCAGGCGCCAAAAGTTCTATTTTAGTTTGCAACTTTCTGCAGCTCAGCGACTTGGGCTCTTGCAGAAGCTACATTCGGACCGGCGGTCACCATACGATAATACTCGATCGCCTTGGCCCAGTTTTCGCGATTTTGATACGCCGCGCCGACCAAATATGCGGCATTCGAGCGTGCTTCGTCGGCTGTTTGCGCGGCCACGGCTGCTTCGCCGACTTCGATCACGCGGGCGTAACTCTTCTGATTGTTAAGCGCTTGCAGGCGGAACAGATTGGCAGCGGCGTCTGTGGAGATCACTTCCAAAATTTCGTCCGCGGCGGCAACTGCACCCGCAAAGTCCTGAGCCTGAGCGGCCAACGACGCACGCGCGAGGTTATCTTCTGAGAATTTCGCTTGTGCCTGAGCAGCTGCTTCGGCGAACCTCGTGTCCAGATCTCCCATCGCGATCAGGCGACGGTAGATCTCGTTTCCGCGAGCATAGTCGTCCATTCCTATGTAGCTCATTGCGAGGTTCATAGCAACGGCAGTGTCATTTGGATTACCATCGTAGCCCTTCTGAAAAATTGCTGCTGCGGTTGCATAGTCCTTGGCGTTGAAGGCGTCGGCTCCCTGACGCAGAACGGTGCGGCCGATCCAGGTACGGGCGTTGTTCAGCACAGCTGCATTTCCGTATAGTTCAGCGAGTTCGGCTGCTTTCGAGAACGCCGCGAGTGCTCCGTCGAGATTGCCTCCCTGGAACTGCTGTCCGCCCGATTGGAAGATTGCGGTCGGCAGTGCTTTCTTGGCTTCGGTGACGAGACCTTCCGCTCCCTCGACGTCCATCCCTTCGGAGATAACTTGCTCGAACAGAGGGATTGCGGCATTGAAATTCTTTGCCTTGAGGGCTTCTGCTCCTTCGGTGAAGGCTCCCTGCACGCTGGTGAGGTCTTGCGCCGAGGCGTTTGCCGCAAAGACGAGTGCGGCGGCTGCGAGTACGATTTTGATTGCTTTCATAGCTGTTTGTTTATTTGATTGATTTAGTGTCTGGTTGCAAAAATAATTATTTTCTGCGATTTTGAAAAAATTCGGCGACCAATCGCCCGCATTCGTCGGCCAACACGCCTTTTTCGACCGTGGTTCGGGGGTGTAGCAGCTCCCGTCCGAACCTTTCGAAGCCTCGTTTTGGGTCGTCCGCGCCCCACACAACTCGTCCCACCTGTGCCCACGCGATCGCTCCGGCACACATCACGCAGGGCTCCAATGTAACATATAACGTGCAATCTGCCAAATACTTGCCCCCCAGAGCGGCCGATGCCGCGGTAATTGCCTGCATCTCGGCGTGGGCGGTTGCATCGGTCAGCGTCTCGACCAGATTGTGTCCCCGGCCGATGATCGTTCCAGCCACAGAGCCGCCCCCTGAACCGCCACCGACCCCGCAAACAACCACCGCTCCGACCGGCACCTCACCCCTCGCCAGAGCTTCTCGCGCCTCCGCCAGTGCCGCTCGCATAAATTTTTCGTCCGCGGTTGCCTCTATTTCCATATAAAAACCATATTTTTGCAAAGTTAAAAAGAAAAACGATGTACAGAACAAATACTTGCGGCGAGCTCGGCCTCGCCAATCTGGGGCAGACGGTTACTTTGGCCGGCTGGGTGCAAAAGGTTCGCAACCTGGGGGCGATGACCTTTATCGACCTGCGCGACCGTTACGGGATCACTCAACTTGTTGTTGGCGAGAGCGCTCCGACGGCTCTCAAGGATGCTGCGGATGAGCTCGGGCGCGAATTCGTCGTTCAGGTCACCGGCACCGTAATCGAGCGCACGTCGAAAAACCCGAAGATCGCGACCGGTGACATCGAAGTGTCTCTCAGCGAGTTGCGCGTGTTGTCGAAAGCCGACACGCCTCCGTTCACGATCGAGGAGACGAGCGACGGCGGCGACGACCTTCGTATGAAGTATCGTTACCTCGACCTGCGCCGCCCACCTCTCCAGCGCGCCCTCGCTATGCGCCACCGGATGGCTCAGTCTGCTCGTCAATTCCTTGACCACGAAGGATTTCTGGAGATCGAAACCCCGTTCCTCATCAAATCCACTCCCGAGGGTGCTCGCGACTTCGTTGTTCCGAGCCGTATGAACCCCGGCGAGTTTTACGCCCTTCCGCAGTCGCCTCAGACCTTCAAACAGTTGTTGATGGTGGCCGGTTACGACAAATATTTCCAGATCGTTCGTTGTTTTCGCGACGAGGACCTTCGCGCCGACCGCCAGCCCGAGTTCACCCAGATCGACTGCGAGATGGCGTTCGTCGAGCAGACCGACGTCCTGGAGACCTTCGAACGTATGGCTCGGTTTATGTTCCGCGAAACCCTTGGCGTCGAGTTCGCCGCCCAGCCCTTTCCCCGGATGGCTTACTCGGATGCGATGGCTCGCTATGGTAACGACAAGCCCGACATCCGTTTCGGTATGCTCATCAGCGAGTTGACCGACATCGCCAAGGGCCACGGCTTCGGCGTTTTCGACGAGGCGGAATACATCGGTGCCATCTGCGCCGAAAAATGTGCCTCCTTCACCCGCAAACAGATCGACGAGCTGACCGAGTACGTCAAGCGGCCTCAGATCGGCGCCAAGGGGTTGGTTTGGATCCGCATCGACGACGGCGGCGAAATCAAATCCTCCATCGACAAGTTCTACGACGCGGCCACTCTTCAGACTTGGGCAGCTCGCCTCGGCGCGCAGAAAGGCGACCTTATTTTCGTTGTCAGCGGCACCCGTAGCCAGTCGTTGCGCGTCCTGAGCGAGCTCCGCCTTGAGCTCGGCGAACGCCTCGGCCTTCGTGACCGCGCCCGGTTCGCTCCTCTCTGGGTTGTGGACTTCCCGCTCCTTGAATGGGACGACGAGACGCAGCGCTACTACGCTATGCACCACCCCTTTACCTCCCCCAAACCCGAGGACATCCCCCTGCTGGACACCGATCCGGCAGCCGTTCGCGCCAACGCTTACGACTTTGTGGTGAACGGCGTTGAGGTCGGCGGCGGCTCGATCCGTATCTTCGACTCGGGACTTCAGGCTCGGATGTTCGACTTGTTGGGCTTCACTCCCGCTCAGGCTCAGGCGCAGTTCGGCTTCCTGATGAACGCCTTCCGCTTCGGGGCACCTCCCCACGGCGGCATCGCGTTCGGGTTCGACCGTTTCTGCTCTCTTTTCGGCGGCGCGGACTCGATTCGCGACTACATCGCCTTCCCCAAGAACAACTCCGGGCGCGACGTGATGATCGACGCCCCCGCGATAATCGACAAAACCCAACTCGACGAACTATGTCTGGAATCGAACGTAAATTGAGGGGCCTGAGAGGGGGGCTTGCAGGGGGGCTGACCGGGATGCTGCTCGCTGGCCTAATCCTGTTGGCCGGTTGCACCACTAAGGAGGATATTGAGTACGGCATCCGCGTCGAGAGCGTCACTGTCTCCCTCAAACGGGTCGACCTTCCCATCCGCGGCCGCATTACCCTCGTCGCTACCGTTCTGCCCGCCGAGGCTGAGAATCAAAACGTTACTTGGAGTACATCCAATCCCGCCATCGTTAGCGTCGACGAGCGCGGTAGAATCCGTGGCGAGGCTGCTGGTCAGGCTACTGTTACCGTCACAACCGAGGATGGCGACAAGAGCGCTTCGTGCGACGTATTCGTCGAGGGCGACGAGCTGATTGCCTTCTCGATCGCCGAGTTCCCCGACTTTCCGACTTCGCTTCGCGTTCCGTTCGGTAAGGATTTCGACAACGTTCGGGTTGACATCTCCGGCTTCGAGTGGGAAGTCATAGCCTCCATCCGCGCCGGCGTGACCCGCGACAACTCTGTGACTCTCAGCCTTCCCGCCTCTCTTCCGACACTCGATCGGCCCGATGCCCAGCTCTCCAAGGTCGGGCGCGAAAACTCATCCGATTACGCCGGTTTCTGGCCTGCTCCCGAGATCAGCGACCTCGGCGCTAAGGTTGCCGGTTTGCGCGACATTGTCGCTTTCCGTGGCGACGAGCGCGTCGGCCGCATCAGCCTCACCGACGGCAATGGCAACTTCGGTTACTTCCATTACGCCGACCGCCCGTTCACTCTCGGTGGCCGCACCGCTTCGTTCGTCTACCAGGCTTCGTTCTCCGCCGGTTGGAACCTCTACGTCAACCAAGCCGGAACCAACACCACCCCGAGCGTCTGCACGACCGAAATCCCCGACGGCCTCGGCTGGGTATTCGAATAAGGGGCCGGGGGGGGACTGAAAACCCAAGCGGGATGGGTAGCGTTACACCGGATAGTCTGTGGAATAATGTAACCCGACACTCTCGTGCCTCGCCCTCGCTTGCTTTATTATAAGGTATCCCACGGTGATCATATTCCTCAGCTCGCACAGTGGCTTCGACGGCGTTGTCTTGGCGTAGAGTTCTTCGGTCTCCTGCCAGATTATCTGTAGCCGCCTCATCGCCCTCTCCAGCCGCAGGTTCGATCGTACGATCCCCACATAGTTGCTCATAATCTGTTGGGTTTCTTTGGCGTTTTGGGTTATTAGTACCATCTCTTCCGGGGCTGCTGTTCCGTCGTCGTTCCAGTCGGGTATTCCCTCTTGTAGCTCGACCCTTCCCAGCCTTTCTCCTGCGTGCCTCGCTGCTTGATCGGCATAGACTATCGCTTCTATGAGCGAGTTGCTTGCTAAGCGGTTTGCTCCGTGCAGTCCGGTGCAGGAACACTCTCCCAGAGCATACAAACGATTTATTGAGCTTTCGCCATCCAGATTGACCTTGATCCCTCCCGTGCAGTAGTGTGCTGCCGGTACGACTGGTATCCATTGCTTCGTGATGTCTATTCCTCTCGAAAGACACTTTTCGTAGATATTCGGAAAATGGTCTTTGATCTCCTGCGGCGCTCTCGCCGTTACGTCCAGATATACAAATTCATCTCCTCTGATCTTCATTTCGTGGTCGATGCTTCTCGCGACAATATCCCTCGGCGCCAGCGAACCCATCGGATGATAGCGCTTCATAAACTCCTCTCCGTCCGGCAGCCTCAGCACCGCTCCGAATCCCCTCATCGCTTCCGAGATCAGGAACGATGGCCTCTCTCCCGGGTCGTAGAACGACGTCGGGTGGAATTGTATGAACTCCATATCCTGCGTCAGCCCCTTGGCCCTGTGAACCATCGCTATGCCGTCGCCCGTCGCCACTGCCGGATTCGTTGTCGTGTTGTAGACATTTCCCACTCCTCCCGTCGCCACGACCGTGAACTTCGCCCTGAAGGTTTCGATCTCTCCCGTCCTCAGATCCAGCACATACGCCCCGAAGCAGACGATCTTTCGGCTGTGCTTGGTCACAATCTCTCCTAGGTGGTGTTGGGTCAGCAGGTCGACCGCGAAATGGTTCTCATATATCTCGATATTGGGATGCCTTCTCGCCTGCTCCACCAAGGCCCGTTCTATCTCGGCTCCCGTCAGGTCTTTGTGATGTAGTATCCTGTGCTCCGTGTGGCCTCCTTCTCGCGCAAGCTCATAGCTTCCGTCTGGCTTCTTGTCGAATTGGGTTCCCCACTTCACCAGATCGGCTATCAGCTCCGGCGCCCGCCTCACCACCATTTCCACTGCTTCGGGATCGTTCTTTCCTGCTCCGGCCGCCATCGTGTCCGCAATGTGCCTCTCGAACGAGTCGCTTTCGTCCGTCACCGAGCTTATTCCTCCCTGTGCGAACCTCGTGTTGCTTTCTGCCACCGCGCTCTTGGTCACGATGGTCACTCGCCCTTTCTCGGCCGCCTTTAGTGCGAAGCTCAGCCCTGCTGCTCCGCTGCCTATCACCAAAAAATCCGTGCTTACCATATCGCAAAATTAATTAATTTTGCCGAATGAGCGACCCCTCCAAACGTTGGGATGAAACTTCCCGCCGCTACCGCACCTACATCCGCCTCGAAAAGCGCCTCGCGGCCAACACCGTCGAGAGTTACCTTCGCGACGTGGGCCAGTTCGCCGAGTTCGTATCGTCGACATTCGGCGTAGCTCCTCGTTGGGTCACTCCTGCTATGGTGGAGGCTTTTCTGGCTTCGTTGTTCGACCTTGGGGTCAGCGGTCCCACCCAGGCTCGCATCCTCAGCGGTGTGAAAAGTTTTTTCAACTTCCTTCTGATGGAGGAATCTATCAAGACTTCTCCTGCCGAACTGATCGACGGCCCGAAGCTTGCCCGCCGCCTTCCCGAGGTTCTCTCCACTGCCGAGATCGACTCCATCCTCGCCACCTTCGACACTTCTTCTCCTCTCGGCATCCGTAACGCCGCTATGATAGAGACTCTTTACAGTTGTGGTCTTCGGGTTTCGGAGTTGGTTGGTTTGCGCTTTGGGGATGTTTTCTTCGACGAGGGATTCTTGCGCGTCACCGGTAAGGGCGACCGCCAGCGGCTCGTTCCCTTGAGCCCTTCCGCCCGCACCCTGATCGAGCGTTACCTTTCCGTTCGCGATCCTCGCGGCGGGGGTTCCGACACACTGTTTTTGAATGTTCGCGGTAACGGCCTCACCCGCGTGATGGTCTTCACGATCCTTAAGGAGGCCACTGCCGCCGCCGGCATCTCCAAAAGCGTATCGCCTCACACCCTTCGCCATAGTTTCGCGACCCACCTCCTCGAGGGTGGCGCCAGTATTCGTCAGGTCCAGGAGTTGCTTGGCCACGAGAGTATCCTCACCACCGAGATCTACACCCACCTCGACACTTCCCACCTTCGCCGCACGGTCGACCGCCACCATCCGCTCTCCCGCAAGGCATAAAAAAAGAGGACAAGCTCCTCACATCGCACCGCTACAACCCTCACGCCCTTGCTTTCTTCCGAACCTGGGGGATTAGCGGGGAGCTGGTCGTGTAAGACTTGTCCTCGGGGGACAAAAGTACAAAAATTTTGCGTACCTTTGCGCTTCGGGTATGAAAAAATCTGTCGTCATCTGGGTTTTGATCTTGGTTCTGGGGTTGGGGGCTGCCGGGGCTGTGACCGCACTGTGCATCGTTCGCTCCGGGGCCGTCGTTGCCGAGGGGTCGTTGTACATTCCTCGCCAGACCAGCTTTCCCGCCCTTCTCGACTCTCTTCGCTCCGGGCCTCGTATGCGTTTTCTGCTCCCTTTCGAGCATTACGCCCGCCGTATTGGCCTCGATGTGGACGTCAAACCGGGCCATTACACCCTTCGTAAGGGCCAGACTTTCGTCCAGGTTGCCCGTATGTTGAACCTCGGCGAGCAGACTCCCGTCGACGTCGTTGTTCGCACTTCTCGCTTGCCCGGTATCCTCGCTTCCCGCGTCGCCCGCCAGTTGGAGGCCGACTCCGCGTCGCTCCACGCGGCTATGCGCGATCCCGCGATCCTGCGCGAATATGGCTTCGACAGCGAGTTGCAGTTGTTTTCGATCTTCATTCCCAATACATACGAGATGTGGTGGACTGCCACTCCGGAGGAGTTCATCGCCCGTATGAAACGCGAGTACGACCGCTTTTGGACTCCGGCCCGCCTCGCAAAACTGCCTCGCACTCGCTTGACCCAAATGCAGGTTTCAAGCCTCGCGGCGATCCTTGTCGAGGAGACCAATAAGACCGACGAGATGCCCACAATGGCCGGGGTATACATCAATCGCCTTCGCTCCGGGATGCCTCTTCAGGCCGACCCGACGGTCAAGTACGCTATGGGCGACTTCGCTCTTCGCCGCATCCTCAACCGCCACCTTCGCACCCCCTCGCCCTATAACACTTACGTCAATAAGGGCCTTCCGCCCACACCTATCACTATGCCCTCGATTGCTGCGATCGACGCCGTGCTGGATTACCGCGAGAGTAATTACCTGTACTTCTGTGCACGTCCCGACTTCTCCGGTTACCACGACTTCGCCGCCACCTATGCCCAGCACCTCGTGAACGCTCGCCGTTGGGCCGCCGCCCTAAATGCCCGCGGAATTCGTTGACGCCTCCTCAAAGAACTTCCACAGATTATCGTCCGCCGGGACGGGGGCCACTACCTCCAGCGACTCTTTCCGTACCGGATGCACCAGCCTCACGCACCGCGAGTGTAGCGATATTCCTCCATCCGGATTCGAGCGCTTGGCTCCGTACTTCAGGTCTCCCTTTATTGGCGCTCCCTCCTTCGAGAATTGGGCCCTGATCTGATGATGCCTCCCCGTCAGTAGCCGCACCTCATACAAATAGTAGTTCTTGCTTCCGGCGACCATCCTGTACTCCAGCCTCGCCTCCTTGCTCTCCTTCACCGGTGCGACGTGCGCCCTCGAGCGATTGCTCTTCCCGTCCCTCACTATGTGGTGCACCAGCACTCCCTCATCCTCCGGTAGTAAGGCTTCGGTCACCACCCAGTACCGCTTGTCGATCTCTCCCCTTCGTATCATCTCATTCAGCCTCACCAGCGCCTTGCTCGTCTTTGCGAACAACACCGCTCCGCTCACCGGTCGGTCTATCCTGTGCACCACTCCCAGAAAGACATCTCCCGGCTTCCCGTCTCTCCGCCTGATAAAAGCTTTGATCGCATCCTCCAGCCCTGTTTCTCCCTCGGCGTCTGCTTGCACGAGTGCTCCCGTTGGTTTGTTCACCACCATCAGATGGTTGTCTTCGTACAGTATGTCTTTTGCTCCGAAATTCGTCATAGTTCAAATTGAAATGGTAATAACTCTGCTGCGCTCTTCACTGCCGTTGCGCTTTCCTGGCTGCACATAATCACCCTCATCGGCGACCCTTGGCGCCGCTCGCTGTCGAGCATCACCTGCCTGCACGCACCACACGGATAGCACTCCCTCTCGCCCGGTACCGATGCTATTGCAAACGCTTCGATGGGGTCGTCGGCGTGTCGCCCCTGCCAGTGATACAGTAGTACCCTCTCCGCACACATCCCCGAGGGATAGACCTCGCTCTCCTGATTTGAGCCCGTCATCACTCGTCCGCTTTTCAGCCGCGCCGCCGCTCCAACCCTGAATCCCGAGTATGGCGCCCAGGCCTGCCCGCACGCTTCTCGCGCTGCCTGACACAGTTCCCTGTCCGCGGCCGTCATCTCGTCGTGGCTCGCGAATTTCTCGTAGTCGAAAGTATGTTTCATATCTTGGTTGCTTTTGTCATATGCCTTTTTCCGAGAGCCCCCGGTAGCCGCTCAACTCGGAACCCTGCTGCCGCCAGCGCCCGCCTCACCGAGCCCTTTGCCGAGTAGGTCACCAGCACTCCTCCTTCCGTCATCGCCTCCGCCACTCTCCTGAATATCTCCTCTGTCCATAGTTCCGGTTGTGTATCCGGCGCAAATGCGTCCCAATAGACCACATCGAAACCCTTCCCTTCGCCGCCCGTCCCGCCCGTCCCGTCGGCCCCAAGCACCACCTGCGCCACATCCCCCGCGAGCTTCAGCAGCCTGAACCCCTGCCCCACTCCTGCTTTCTCTGCGCCCTCCACCTCCATCCATTCTCCCCACGGCGCAGCGTGCATTCGTTCGAACCGCGGATCGTCCGTGTAGCCCAAGCCTGCCACGACTTCCAACGCCACCGGATGCTTCTCCACTGCCACATACTCCACACTCCGCCCCAAGGCCTCGGCCTCCTCCAGGGTCAGCCACGCATTCAGCCCCGTCCCGAAACCCATTTCGAGCACCCGAATCGTCCCTTCCCCACAAACCGCCCCAACCACCCCAGCCTCCCCCACCGCCCCGAAGCCCGTCTCGACAAACACGTGCTTTGCCTCTCCGCGCGCTCCCCTTAACGAGTGATAGGTCTCCCCCCGCCCGTCTTCTCCCACATAGAGCTTCGAGGCGACCGTCCTCGATCCGTCGTTAGTGGTTAAGTACAAACTTTGCCGAGATGTTATAGGTTAGCGTGATCTCCTGCATATCTATTCCCTGCTCTGCTGTTCCCTCTTCATAGACTCCTGCTGCGATATCCATCGTCGCCGCCTTCGCATACCTCACCATCGGCATCGGCGAGCTTTCGTAGTATCCGTTGTCGTATATCCACACCGCCGGGCCTATGCTTTGGCCTGCTGCTTGGGCAATCACTTTTGCTGTTTCGATCGCATCCTTCACCGCTTCGACCCTCACTTCGCGCCTGTATTCGTCCATCTTGGAGTGTCCCACCTTTGTCACCTTCGCATCTCTCACCCCCATCTCTCCCAGCATTTCGAACACACTTCCCAGCGTCCACACATCTGCCACCTTCAGCTCATAGCTCCTCCTCGCATCGGCCGCACCTTTCTTTCTTGGGGCGAAGTTTTGGTTGACCACTTTCAGCACATCCGCCACCTGAATCCCCATCGCTCCCAATTCGCTCTTCATCCTCGACTCCAGTTGGTTCACCGTCTGTCCTTTGGTGTCGCCGTCCTTGATCGTGATGGCCACATAGATCTCATCCGGGGTGACTTTCTTTTCGGCCTTTCCGTTCACCTGAATTGCGTTTTCATACTGCGGTTCTTTTTGGGCGCTTGCTGCTCCGACGACCATCAGGGCCACCGCTGCCATAATCAACTTTTTCATACCTTCCTTCTTATTAGTTTGACAACATTTTCCACGTGATGCGTGTGCGGGAACATATCCACCGGTTGCACTTCGGCCACCTGGTACTCTCCCGCCATCAGCGCAATGTCTCTTGCTTGCGTTGCGGGGTTGCAACTCACATAGACTATCACTTCCGGTACTGCCCTCAATATCACCTCCACCACCGGCGGGTCGACTCCCGCTCTGGGCGGATCGAGTATCACCACATCCGGCCGGCCGTTCTCCGCGATGAAGCGATCCGTCAGCACCTTTCTCATATCTCCCGCATAGAACACCGTATTCTCCACCCCATTCAGCCGCGAGTTCTCCCGCGCGTCCGCCACCGCCTCTTCGACATACTCTATGCCGACCACCCGTCGAGCTCTCCCCGCAACGAAATTGGCTATCGTTCCCGTTCCCGTATACAAATCATACACCACCTCGCCGCCCGTCAACCCCGCCATCTCCCGCACCACTTTATACAGTTCATACGCCTGCTCGGAGTTTGTTTGATAAAACGACTTGGGCCCGATTTTGAACCTCAGCCCCTCCATCGCTTCATACACGTGATCTCGTCCCTCCCATAGCCTCGGTGTTTGGTCTCCCAGCGAGTCGTTCATCTTTTGGTTCACCACATACATCCACGAACTCACTCCCGGGAACGCGCTCACCAGATGTCCCATCATCGCCACTATCTTCTCCGTGTCCTCCTCTCCGAATACCACTATCACCATTGCTTCTCCGGTCGATGTCGTCCTGATGACCAGATTCCTCACCAGCCCTCGGTGTCCCCTAATGTCATAGAACGTATAGCCCTTCTCCTCACTGAATCGCTTCGCTTCGAGCCTTATTTCGTTCGACGGATCGGGTTGGAGCCAGCATCGGCTGATGTCGAGTATCTTGTCGAACATTCCCGGTATGTGGAACCCCAGGGCCGGCGTAAACTCCGTCCCCGCGGCCAGTTCTTCCTTGGTCAGCCACTTTCGCGGCGCAAATGTATACTCCAGTTTGTTCCTGTAAAAGGTCGTTCGTTCGCTCCCCAGAATCGGCTTCACTTCCGGTAGTTCCAGCCGCCCGATTCTCGTCAACTGATCCACCACTTGTTGTTGCTTGAAGCGTAGCTGCTCCTCATACGGCAGGTTTTGCCAGCTGCATCCTCCACACACCCCGAAGTGCTCACAAAAAGGTTCCACCCTGACCGCCGACTTCTCCACCCACCTCACCACGTACGCCTCCATAAACCTCCTCTTTTTCGCCCTCACCTGTACATCGACCACATCTCCCGGCACACACCCGGGTACAAAGACCACCACTCCGTCGTTGTGTCCCATCGCTTTTCCTTCCGCCGCCAACGCCGTAATTTTCAGTCCTTCGATCACCGGATGCTCTTTTTTTCTCTTCCCCATAGTGCAAATATAGCGCAAATTTTGCTAAGTTTGCGAACTTATGAATAAACTCAACATAGGGATTATCGGTCTGGGGCGTATGGGTCAGAAGTTCTGCACGGAGCTTGTTCGCTCGCCTCTTTGGCGTGTGACTCGTATTTGCGACCCCAGCGCCGAGGCTCGCCGCATCGCTTCCGAGATGGTACCCGAGGCTATCGTGTCCAATAATGAGGACGACATTTTTTCCGACCCTGCCATCGACGCCGTTGGTCTTTTCGCACTTGCCGACTCTCGCCCCGGGCAGATCCGTAAGGCACTCGCCGCCGGTAAACACATTCTGGCCGAGAAACCCGTTGCCGATTCCGTTGCCGAGGAGTGGGAGGTCGTCCGGCTGGTCGAGGCTTCCGACCGTATGGTTGCCGTCAATATGTTCAACCGCTCGGCGTGGTACCACCACACGATGCGCGACTTCATCCGTAGCGGCCAGATGGGCGAGCTTGCCATCATCCGTATCTGCCATATGACTCCCGGGCATATGCCTGCCGAGGGTCACGATCCCGAGGGACCTCCTTTCCACGATTGCGGTATGCACTACGTCGACGTCGCCCGTTGGTATGCCGACAGCGAGTACGATTCGTTCCACTCCCAGGGGCTCCGTATGTGGAGCCACTCTGAGCCTTGGTGGTTGCAGGCCCACGGGACTTTCAAGAACGGCGTTGTTTTCGACATCACCCAGGGTTTCGTCTACGGCCACCTCGCCGAGAAGCAAACTCACAACTGTTACTTCGACTTCGTCGGCACCAAGGGCATCGCCCGTATGACCCACGACTTCCGCACCGCCACCGTCGAGCTTCGCGGCACCTCCCTCACCGAGACCATCACCCGCCCCTTCGGCGACAAAAAGATCGACGTTCTTGTGGACACTTTCGGCCGCTCGATCCTCGCCGGCCACAACCTTGGCTTTCCCGGTGTTCGCGACAGCGTGGTCGCTTCCGAGATGTCTTGGCGTATGTTGGAAGACGCTGCGGCCAACGGTTCTCCCTGCATCGGTTCTCCCGAGACTATGGACGAGATCGTCGCCCACCGCCGCACCTTGACCGAGGGTTACAGCCTTCCTGTTTGGAAGATCATAGACGAAACCGACACCCGATGATGAAGATAGCCAGATTCACATTCAACCCCATCGCCGAGAACACTTACGTTGTCTGGGACGAGACCGACACTCCGGGCCCGGCTGGCACGCTCCACGAGGCTGCGGTGATCGACGCCGGTAACTCCTCTCCGGCCGAGAACCGGATCCTGGATGCCTTCTTCGCCGAGAATGGTTTGCGCCCCGTCGTTGCTGTCAACACCCACGGTCACTTCGACCACGCTATGGGGGTGGGGCACTTGAAACAGACTTACGACATTCCGTTCGCTGCCTCGTCCGCCGACGCTTTCTTGTTGGAGAACGCCGCCACGAGCGCCGGACTGTTCGGTATGCAGGTTGCGGAGCTTCCTCCGATCGACATCGACCTTGCCGACCGCGACTCTATTTCGTTCGGCGGCATCACCCTTCAGATCATTCCCACTCCCGGGCACACCCCCGGCCACGTTTGCTTGTTCGAGCCTGTCTCGCGCGTGCTCTTCACCGGCGACACTCTTTTTGCCGACACCATCGGGCGTACCGACCTTCCCGGCGGGGATTACAGTTGGATAATGCGCTCCATCATCGAGCAGATCCTTCCTCTCGGGGGCGACGTTCAGGTTTTTCCCGGCCACGGCCGCGACACCACCATCGGCCACGAGGCTGCCAACAACCCTTTCATCACCGAGGTTCTCGACCAGCAATGAGCGCAGCCCACGCCATAAAGAGATTTCTCTACCGCCACCTGCCGCTTGAAAAATATCTTCGTGCGGTGAGCCGTATTTTCTTCATCGGCCTCCGCCTCGGCCTCGGTCGCCGCTCTGCCGCTTACGAATACCCTCGTTACCTTGCCCGGCTCGTCCGCCCGGGCGACGTTTGCCTCGACATCGGGGCTAACCTCGGTTACTTTTCCCGTACCCTTTCTCGCTTGGCCGGGCCTTCCGGTAAGGTCTTCGCCATCGAGCCTGTTCCTCCCGTGCTTCGCGTCTTGCGCCACAACCTTCGCCGCTGTCCCAACGTCGAGATCGTTCCCTTCGCTCTCGGTGCCGAGAACCGCCCCGTGTTGTTGCGTAACGACTCTGCCCGTATGGCTGGTTACCTCGGTACTGGTCGTAATTACATAGTGGACGATGCCGAAACCGACGAGGGTGATATGGAGTTCGAGGCTCAGATGCGGCGCGGTAGCGAGCTGTTCGGGCGGCTGCCTCGGCTCGACTTCGTTAAGTGCGACGTGGAGGGTTACGAGCGCATTGTGATCGAGGACCTCGCTCCCGTGATCCAGCGCCACCTTCCCATCGTTATGCTCGAAACCTCCGGCCCCGCCCGCCGCGAGATGATCGAACGGTTCCGTTCTTGGGGTTACGCGGGTTACGTTCTTCAGAACGGTCGCCGGGTCTCCGTTATGCGCGGCCCCGAGAAAGACATAATTTTTATCCCCGGTCACCGCCACGATGAGAATTGACATCCTTAGCGTCGTTCCCGAACTGTTGACTTCGCCTCTTGGCGAGTCGATCCTTGCTCGCGCCCAGAAAGCGGGCTTGGTCGAGATTGTGGTTCACAACATTCGCGACTTCGCCACCGACCGCCACCGCCGCGTGGACGACTACCCTTTCGGGGGCGAACCCGGTATGGTGTTGATGCCCGAGCCCGTCGCCCGCGCACTCGACTCGCTCCTTGCCGCGCGCACGTACGACGAGGTGATCTACACTTCTCCCGACGGTGTCCGCCACGACCAGCACGAGGCCAACCGCCTCTCCCTGCTCGGTAACATCATCATTCTTTGCGGCCACTACAAGGGTCTCGACCAGCGTATCCGCGACACCTATATCACTCGTGAAATTTCCATCGGCGACTACGTCCTCACCGGCGGCGAGTTGGCTGCTGCGGTTATCGTGGACAGCGTTGTCCGGCTTCTTCCCGGGGCTATCGGCGACGAGGCTTCGGCCCTGACCGACAGTTTCCAGGACGACCTTCTCGCTCCTCCGATCTACACCCGGCCTGCGGAGTGGCGCGGCCTTGGCGTTCCCGAGGTTTTGCTCGGCGGTAACCCTGTCCTGATCCGCGACTGGCAGCAGGAACAGGCCCTCGAACGCACCGCCCGCTTGCGGCCCGATCTGCTCGACAAATGAAAATCATCTGCATAGCTCGCAACTACCAGGCGCACGCCGCCGAACTCGCCGGTGGCAACGGCCACGGCGAAATATTTTCCTCGGCATTCCAGCCAACTTTCTTTTTGAAGCCCGACACGGCCCTGTTGCGTAACAACGACCCCTTCTATATTCCCGACTTTTCGCGGCGAATTGATTACGAGTGTGAACTGGTTGTTCGTGTCTGCCGCGTCGGGCGTTCGATCGCGCCGAAGTTCGCCCATCGTTACTACACCGAGGTCGGCCTCGGTATCGACTTCACTGCTCGCGACCTCCAGGCCGAGGCGATCGCCCACGGTCTGCCTTGGGAGGCTTGTAAAGGTTTCGACCGTTCGGCCGCCCTATCGCCCGAGTTCATCCCCCTGGCCGAGCTCGGTGGCGACGTCCAAAATCTTCGCTTCGAGATGACGCTCGACGGTGCCGTCCGACAAAAAGGCCACACGGCGGAGATGCTTTTTTCGGTCGACCGGATCATCTCCCACGTGTCGAGGTTCATCACCCTGAAGATGGGCGACCTGCTCTTCACCGGCACCCCCGTCGGCGTCGGGCCCGTGTCTTCCGGCCAGCGGCTCACCGCCTCCCTCGAAGGGCGCGAACTGTTAAACTTTTCGATCCGATGAAGCACATCGTTCTCGCTTCCGCTTCTCCTCGCCGACACCAGTTGCTTGCCGATGCCGGACTGGCGTTTTCGCTCGCGCCGCCTTTCGAGGTCGACGAAACCCCTCCTCCGGGAATGCGCGCCGAGACTGTTGCCGAATACCTCGCCGAGTTGAAGTCCGATGCCTGCCCTCTCGTTCCCGGGCCCGACGAGGTTATCCTGACCGCCGACACGACCGTTGTTCTGGAGGGCACGATCCTCGGCAAGCCTCGCGACCTTGGTGAGGCACGAGAAATGCTCCGACGACTTTCGGGCCGCACCCATAGGGTGATCACCGGCGTGACGCTCCGCACTGCGAGCCACAAGACAACTTTCGCCGCCACCACCGACGTGACTTTCCGCCCCCTCTCTCCCACCGAAATAGACTACTACGTGGACACCTTCCGCCCGTTGGACAAGGCGGGCGCGTACGGCATTCAGGAGTGGATCGGACTGGTTGGCGTGAGCCGCATCGAGGGTTCGTTCCACAACGTGATGGGGTTGCCCGTCCAGATGATCTACACAAAAATCCTGCAATTATGAAGAAAATACTTTTCGCGACGACTATTCTTTTCACCCTCCTCGCCTCGCCCGCCGCTTGGGCCGACGAGGGTTTGTGGCTTCCCTCGCAGATCGAGGGCCAGGTTCGCCAGATGCGAGCCAAGGGTTTCCGCCTCTCGGCCGACGCCTTGTATAACGAGTCGAAACCTTCGCTGAGCGACGCGGTTGTGTTGTTCGACGGGGGTTGCACCGGCGCCATAGTCTCCGATCAGGGACTGCTGCTGACCAACCACCACTGCGGCTACGACGCCATTGCCGACCACAGCTCCGTCGAGCACGACTACCTGCGTAACGGTTTCTGGGCCGCGTCCCAGGCCGAAGAGCTGCCTAACCCGAAACTCGAAGTACGGATCCTCGTGCGGATGGAGAATGTCACCGAGGCCGTCCTGGCCGGTCACCGCCAGATCGTGCTCGAACGCGCCACCGAGAACGGCCGCTACAAAGCCGACATCAAACCCCTGTACTATGGCAACGAACACTGGTTGTGGGTCTATGAGGTGTTCACCGACGTGCGGCTCGTTGCTGCGCCCCCCAGCTCCATAGGCAAGTTCGGCGGCGACACCGACAACTGGATGTGGCCGCGCCACACGGGCGACTTCTCCGTGTTCCGCATCTACGCCGCCACCGACGGAAGCAACCGACCCGCCGACTACTCCCCCCGAAACCTGCCCTACCGCCCCAAGAGATTCTTCACCGTCTCGACCGGCGGGCTGAAGGAGGGCGACTTCACGTTGGTCTACGGCTTCCCGGGCACCACGCGCCAGTATGTCATCAGCGACGAGGTGCGCTACATCACCGAACGCTCCAACCCAATGAAGATCCACATCCGCACGGGCCGTCTGGATGGCATCCGCGCCCAGATCGAAAGCAGCCCCGCACAACGCATCCAGCTCGCCTCGTTGCAGGCCTCCATCGCCAATGGCTGGAAGAAGTGGCAGGGCGAAAGTTGGGGGCTGGAGCGTCGCGGCACCATCGCCCACAAGCAGATCTACGAAGAACGTTTCCGCCACTGGGCCTCCACCCGACCCGAGTACAAGCACCTGTTGGACAGCCTCTCGGCGGCCTACTCGCGCAATGTGGATCGGCTTTTCTGGGGCGAGCTGCAAAACGAAACCAAGGGCGTCACCCGCTTTCCGGGCACGTTCGCCTCTGTTGGAGATGTGGTGCGCTGGTACACTCCTTATATGAAAGCGCTGCGGGAATTCGACCCCGAGAGGCGGTTCTATCCCGATGCCAACCTCACGCTGCGCATCTCCTACGGCACGGTCGAGGGCTACGACGAGGATGGGATGCGGCATACCCCGTTCACCGATCTGGACGGAGTGATGGCCAAGGACAACCCCGCGATCTACGACTACGACATACCGACCCGACTGCGGGAGCTATACGCGACAAAGGACTACGGCCGCTGGGCGATCGCGGGTGCGAACGGCGAGCCCACGGTGCCGGTCTGTTTCCTCGCCTCGAACCACACCTCGGGCGGCAACTCGGGCTCGCCGGTGCTCAACGGCCGCGGCGAGCTGATAGGCCTGAACTTCGACCGGACGTGGCTCAGCACGATGAGCGACGTGGAGTTCGACCCGGAGTTCTGTCGAAACATCTCGGTCGACATACGCTACGTGTTGTTCGTGATCGAAAAAGTGGGCGGCGCCGACTGGCTGCTCGACGAGATGAGGATTTCGGCCCACAGATTTGCTTAACCCAAACTTAATGTGTACCTTTGTCGGCGGTTTCCTTAATTGACCTAAAGAAAGAGATGAGAGATGATTTTTACCGCGCCGGCGACGAAGGTGGCGAGGATGTGTATTCAAAAGTGGTAAGGGCCGGAAAGCGCACCTACTTCTTCGACGTGAAATCGACCCGTGGCGGCGACTACTACCTGACCCTGACCGAATCGCGCAAACGAGGCGACAGGGACGGTGCTCCGACCTTCGAAAAGAACAAGATATTCCTCTACAAGGAGGACTTCGCAAAGTTCGCCGACGGATTCGAAGACGTTGTGGCCTACGTCAAACAACACAAACCCGAGTTCTTCGAGCAAGAAGCGCTGGACTCCGAGTTCGACAGGCTGTAACCTTTACCAGTTTTTTCCACTGCGACCGATGGAAGGTACCTTGTTGTCTTCCATCTTTTCGCGTGTCCTGTCCTCTTCGGCCTGCATCGCCTCCAGCATCCGGTCGGCCTCCTGCTCGGTAAGCTGCGGCTGTCGGGGTTGCCCGCCAGACTGAGACTGCGGGGGCGGCTGATTGCCGGGGGTGTCGTCGGGTTGATTGGGGTTTTGGTTGGGGTTGTCCTCGGGCTCGTTGCCTTGGTCGTCCTGTGGTTGGTCGCCTTGCCCACCTTGCGGCTGATCTTGGTCGCCCCCGCCATCCTGCTCGTCCTGTTCTTGCTCCTGCTTGAGCTTTTGGGCATAGGCCAGGTTGTACTTCGCTTCCTGGTCGTCGGGGGTCGCGCGTAGCACCTGCTTGTAGAGTTCGATCGCTTCGTCGAGTTGCTCGCCCGCCAGCATCACGTTGCCGAGGTTGAAGCGCGCCTCGCCAAACTCGGTGTCAATCTCCAGCGCCGCCGCATACTTCTCCCCCGCCCCCGGAGCATCGTTCTTTTCGAACAGTCGATTGCCCTCGCGCGCCATCCGACGTTCGGGGTACTTTTGCGCGGCGGCGGGCCCGGCCCATCCGGCCACAACCAAAAATGCCACTATATATAACAGGTGTTTCATTCCTCCGGCTCGGTTTGTTTTGTCTCCTCCACGAAGTAGTACGCATCGCTCCACGCGCCCTCTGCCGCACCCACCTCGGGCGTCAGTTTGGCGAATTTCACAAGGTCGGCCGTGTGCAGTATCGCGCTCAGATCGGCGTAGCGTTTCTCGTCCACCACTCCTTCGCGGCGCGGGGCGTCCATCGCATCGAGTATCTCGGCCGAGGTCATCTCCATCGCCTCGATGCCCAGTCGCGCCTCCAGATATTCGCGCAGGATGTCGACCAGTGTGCTGTAGTATTGCTTGTGGCGACCGTTCTGGGGCAGCTTCTGGTTTCGCAGCTCCTCCAGTCGGCGGATGGCCTCCACGTGGGGCGGCTCCTTGGGCGCGGCGCCCCTCAACAGCGGGATCTTTCGGCGGTACTTGATAAGCAGCCACACGACGACCGCCAGCACCGCCGCGCCCAACAGCCCCAGAGCCAACCAACCAGCGATCTCGCCGAACTTCAACGGGATGCGCTTCACGCCGTAGGGTTTGTCGGTCGCCAGGTCGATTTCGAACGTCCCGACCACGATCCGCAGAGAGTCGGCGCTCAGCAGAGTGTCGACCACATTCTTGTCCGCGTACAGAGCCGGGAAGCGGCCCATATTATAATTCCCCTCGCGCCACGCCGTGAGCAGGTAGCGCTTGACGATTGTCTGGCGGCGACCATCCATCTCCACGAGCTCGGGCGGGGTCTCGCTCAACACCTCGACGTTCTCCATCAGTTCCGCCACCTCTTCCTCGGCCCCTTCCGTTCCCTCGGCGGCCTTGATCACCGGGAAGTCCACCACCTGCATCTGATCCCGCTCGACCCGCACCTCGAGGGTGAACTGGTCGCCGATCATCACGCTGTCGCGGTCGAACGACGCCGTCACCATCGGGGGCGCCTGGGGCGTTTGGGCCGTTCGAGGCGTTTGAGCCGCCGTGGTGAAGAACAAAGCGTTCAACGCAAGGAATATGACGAGAAAACGCTTCATCGTTTCTTGAAAAGTTTCACAAGTTCGCGCACATAGTCCTCGCCGGTGTGCACGACCGCCGTGTCGACCTTATAGTGTTTCAGCATCGCGCCTATCGCTTCGGTGCGGGCGGCGTGGGCGGCGGAGTAATCCTCGCGAACGCGGCGCGAAGAGGTGTCGATCCACATCCGGCGGTCGGTCTCGGCGTCGCTCACCTCGATCGGGCCAACGTCGGGCAACTCGCCCTCGCGCCGATCCTCGACGCGAACCGCAACAAGGTCGTGCTTACCGGAAGCGATCTTGAGCGCGTCCCTCAACGGAGCCTCGTCCGCCGCGGGAAACAGAAAGTCGGACAACACGAAAGCGGTCGAGCGTTTGGGCAATACATTAGCCAACGCGCGCAACGGCTCGGCAAGGGAAGTCCGGCGGCCCGCGGCCTCGAACTCCAACATCTCGCGGATGATCATCAGGATGTGGCCGCGGCCCTTGGCGGGAGGAATGAAGCGCTCGACGCGGTCGGAAAACAACATCGCTCCGACCTTGTCGCCCGTCTGAGCAGCCGAGAAAGCCAACACGGCGGCGATCTCTGTCTGGAGACCTTTTTTGGTTTGGGCCGTGGAGCCGAACGCCGCCGAACCACTAACGTCGACGAGCAACATCACGGTCAGCTCGCGTTCCTCCTCGAAGATCTTGACGTGGGGTCGGGTCGAGCGGGCGGTGACGTTCCAGTCGATATCCCGCACGTCGTCCCCAAGGCGGTATTCGCGAACCTCGGAGAACGACATACCACGACCGCGAAAAGCACTGTGGTACTGTCCGGCGAAAATCTCGCGCGACAGCCCGCGGCTCTTGATCTCCAACCGCCGAACCCGCTTCAGAATATCCTTTTCAGGGGACGATGACATTATTCAATATCTGAACGATTATTTCTTCAGGCGTGACATTCTCGGCCTCAGCCTCGTAGGTCAACCCGATGCGGTGGCGCAACACGTCAGCGCAAACGGCGCGAACGTCCTCGGGAATGACGTAACCGCGGCGCTTGATGAAGGCGTAACTCTTAGCGGCGCGAGCAAGCGAGATAGAAGCGCGGGGCGAACCACCGTAACTGATCAGGGGGGTGAGGGAGTCGAGGCCGTACTCGGAGGGAGTGCGCGTGGCGAAGACTATGTCGATGATGTACTTCTCGATCTTCTCGTCCATATACACCTCGCTAACCACACCGCGAGCCTTAACGATGTCGGCCGGCTCGATCACCTTGTTCGGGTGAGGCATACCGCCGCCGGCGAGGTTCATACGAACGATGTCGCGCTCCTCCTGCTTACGGGGGTAGGTGACCTTGACCTTCAACAGGAAGCGGTCGACCTGAGCCTCGGGCAGGGGGTAGGTACCCTCCTGTTCGAGCGGGTTCTGGGTCGCCATCACGAGGAACGGAGCGGGCAGAGGGTAGGTCTGGTCGCCGATGGTAACCTGGCGCTCCTGCATCGCCTCCAGAAGGGCGCTCTGAACCTTGGCGGGCGAGCGGTTGATCTCGTCGGCCAGAACGAAGTTGGCGAAGATGGGCCCCTTACGGACGGTGAACTCCTCGCGCTTCTGGGAGTAGATCATAGTACCGACAAGGTCGGCGGGCAGAAGGTCGGGAGTGAACTGCACCCGGGCGAACTTTGCGTCCACAGCCTCGGCAAGAGTGGTGATGGCGAGGGTCTTGGCAAGCCCCGGAACGCCCTCCAGAAGGATATGGCCGTTGGACAACAGGCCGATCAGAAGAGAGTCCACGAGGTGCTTCTGGCCGATGATGACCTTACCCATCTCCATCTGGAGGGTGTCCACGAAGAGGCTTTCGCGCTCGATGCGCTCGCTGAGTTCCTTGATATTTACGATTTCGCTCATTTCCGAAATAATTTACCGCAAAGTTAATATTTTTTATGAAACGCATCACGAGGGGTTCCGTCCCCAAGGTAGATCACTCCGCAGCGGGTGAAGCCGAGGCGATCGAGCAGGGCCTGCATCACGTGGTTGTCGGAGTGGGTGTCAACGCGGATGTTACCGCACTGGGCGAGGCTCCAGTCGAGACAATGCGCCCCCACTCCGCGGACGCTACCGTCGGAAGCCAGCCGGTGAACCACGCCGTAGGGAGCGTCGTCGAGCCAGGCACCGTCTATCTCGGCGTAAGTGGGCTCGGGAGCGACAGCAAACCAGAAAGTGGCGACGATGTGTCCGTCGGCCTCGCATACATACTGCTCCCCGGAGTCGATACCCGCCGCGATGAGTTCGCGCGAAGGATAGCCCCCCACCCACTGAACAGCATTACCGCGCGAACGCATAAAGCGACGGGCGGCATCGTATAGCTCCATCAGACGCGGAAGCTCGTCCGGGCGAGCGGGGCGAATCAGGGGTGTTTCCATCTCGCAAAAATAGTGTATTTTTGCCGGATGAACCACGACATTCTACAAAACCTCAACCCCGCACAACGCGAGGCGGTGGAGAACTACAACGGCCCGTCACTCATTGTAGCCGGAGCAGGCTCGGGCAAGACGAGGGTGCTGACCTCGCGAATAGCCTGGATGATAGCACAAGGGATAGCGCCGCAACATATACTCGCACTGACCTTCACAAACAAAGCCGCAGCCGAAATGAGAGAGCGAATAGAGGGAATGATCGGAGGAGCGAGCAAGTGGATACAGATGGGAACGTTCCACTCGGTGTTCCTGAGAATACTGAGGGCGGAGAGCGACAAGATAGGCTATCCGCAAGCATTCACGATCTATGATACGACGGACAGTCAGAACCTCGTCAAGGCGATCTGCAAGGAGATGGGCCTCGGGGACAACGACAAGTACAAGCCGAGGACGGTCTTTGCGAAGATATCGCGACTGAAGAACGAGATGATAACCCCGGGGGTGTACGAAGCAGACGCGCAATTCGTGGCGGACGATGCGAAAAAGGGCCAGACGCAATTTCTGGAGGTGTACAAGCGCTACACCGCGCAGTGCAAAGCAAACGGAGCGATGGACTTCGACGACCTGCTGCTGAATATGGTGGTGCTGTTCAAGAAGCATCCCCAGGTGCTGGAGAAGTATCGCGAGAGGTTCAGGTATATACTGGTGGACGAATATCAGGACACCAACCACGTACAATATCTGATAGTGAAGGCGCTGGCGGCGGGTCACGGGAATATCTGTGTGGTGGGAGACGACAGCCAGAGCATCTATTCGTTCCGGGGGGCCCGCATCGAAAACATTCTAAACTTCAAGCGCGACTTCCCAACCGCACAAGTCTACAAGCTGGAGCAGAACTATCGCTCGACAAAGGTGATAGTGGAAGCGGCAAACGGAGTGATAGCGCGCAACCGATCGAGCAGGGAACTCAAGAAAGAGTGTTTCTCGGCGGGAGCGAGAGGCGAGAACATAAAGCTACTGAGGGGATACACAGACAGGGAAGAGGCGGAGATAGTGGCGGGAGAGATACGGTCGCTGGGACGGGCAGGGGTGCCGTGGAGTCAGATAGCGGTGCTGTACAGGATCAATGCACTGTCGCGAGGGATCGAGGAGAGCCTGCGGAAGAGGGATATACCGTATAAGATTTACAGGGGCCACTCGTTCTTCGACCGAAAGGAGATCAAAGACCTGCTGGCCTATTTCCGGTTGATTGTGAATCCGCGGGACGACGAAGCGTTCAGGCGAATCGTCAACTACCCCACGAGGGGAATAGGTGAAGTGACCCTGGGGAGGCTGACCTCCTCGGCAAGGGCGCAAGGCCTGTCGCTGTGGGAAGTGGCGGCGGAAAGCGACGACAAGAAGATCGGTGCGTTCGCGGAGTTGATACAGGGGCTGGCGCTGATGAGGGAGGAGCTGAGCTTGTATGAGTTCGGGCGGCAGGTGGCAATACGCTCGGGAATAGTGGGGCACTACAGGGCGGACGGAAGTGCCGAAGCAACCTCCGCGCTGGAAAATATAGACGAGCTGCTGAATTCTATGGTGGCAACGGCCACGGCAGATTTAGCTACGCAGAACGATGGCTCTCCCGAATCTCCACTATCCCTTGACGAGTGGCTACAAAACGTAGCCCTGATGACCGATGCGGATGAGGAAAAGGGCGAGGAGAGGGACAAGGTGTCGCTGATGACAGTCCACTCGGCGAAGGGGCTGGAGTTCGGGCACGTGTTTGTGATGGGACTGGAAGAGGAACTGTTTCCGAGTGTGAGGGACGGCGACACGAGCGAAATAGAAGAGGAGCGGCGGCTGTTCTATGTGGCCCTGACGAGGGCGAGGGAGAGGGCGTTCGTCTCGCTGGCCGATATGAGGTTCGTACACGGGTCGATGGATTTTCGCAGGCCGAGTCGGTTCGTGAGAGAGATAGCAGAAGAGTTTCTGGATGGCCAGGCGGGAGGAGAAAGGCGACCACAACCGGCGGCAGTTCCGGGGCCGGGGGTTACGAGTGGATATGCGCCCAAGCCGACGATGAGGCGGACGCCGCCGAGTGAAGCGACGAGGCCGGTGGTGCCCGCGGGATTCAAAAAGGTCGAACCGGCAACAAAACGCCAGGCAACCCCGGCTACGCGCACGGCCTCCGCCGGAGAACTGGGTGAAGGAGTGAGAGTGGCGCACGTGAAGTTCGGAGCGGGAACAATCCTCGAAGTAGAACCGGCAGCGGGTGCAACGGGCCCGGGAGACCTGAAAGTCGTGGTGGAGTTCGACGACCCGGGAGCGGGCAGAAAGACCCTGCTGAGCAAGTTCGCAAAACTCGAAATACTGTGACAACCCCGAAGATGACCACGGCCGAGAGATACGCGGGAATACTGGGATGGTTCGAGGAGAACGTACCGGCGCCAGAGAGCGAACTGAGGTTCGAGAATCCGTGGCAGTTGCTGGTGGCGGTAGTGCTGTCGGCCCAATGCACGGACAAGAGGGTAAATCTGACCACGCCGGCGCTACTGGAGCGATTCCCGAATCCGGCAGCGATGGCGGAGGTCGGGGCAGAGGAGATCTATCCCTACATCCGCAGCATATCCTATCCGAACAACAAGGCGCGAAACCTCGCAGCATTGGCCAGGCGGCTGACCGAAGAGCACGGAGGAGAGATACCGGCCGATCAGGACGCCTTGATGGCGCTGCCGGGAGTGGGGAGAAAGACAGCCAATGTGGTTGCGTCGATACTGTGGGGCAAGCCGGTGATGGCGGTCGACACGCACGTATTCCGGGTGGCGAGGCGAACGGGGCTGGTGCCGATGAGTGCGAAAACCCCACTGGCGGTCGAGCTGGAACTGACGGCGAACATACCGGTGGAGCTGATCCCGCGAGCGCACCATTGGCTGATACTACACGGGAGGTATGTGTGCACGGCCCGAAAACCAGCCTGCGAAGAGTGCGGAATCAAAAATTTTTGTAATTTTGTAGGTTGTGAGTAAGTACCTTGCCATACTTGTGTCGGTGGCCGCGGCTCTGTTGGGGCTGGGGGCCTGCAGCGACGATATGTACAACAACGCCCCAGGAGAACCACTGGAACTGTCGCAAGAGAAGATAACCGTCGGGCGAGGAGCAACAACGGTCAATGTGGGAGTGACCGCGCGAAACGCAGGATGGCAGATGAGCGGAGGAGCGGAATGGCTGACGACAGATCCGAAGAGCGGCCCGCAAGGAGTGACACCGATAGTGATAACATTCGAAGAGAACACACTACCGGAAGACGCAGAAGACCCCGAAGCGGAACCGACGACGAGGAGAGCGACGCTGACCTTCACCGCAGGAAGCGAGACAAAGACCATAGAGATAGAACAACTGGGAATACACATCACCCCGCCGAGACAGAGTCCGGAGTGGGAACTCAACAAGCGAGTGCACGAGGAACTGCTGAACCCGTGGTACTACAACGGCGAGACGCGAACAACGCCGGGAGACTACAATCAAGGGTACAAGAGTTTCTATGAGACATATCTTAGCACGCTGAGGCAAAACCCACTCGACGGAAACGTCTGGGCAAGAGACTCCAAGCGGTATCTGTATTCATACATCGAGCGCGACCCGAGCGGACTGAACTACGGAATGGAGTTCGACCTGGGCAACTACGACGGCAAGCTGGTTGGACGAGTAATGTGGGTCGGCGAGGGAAGCCCGGCAGCCACGGCGGGACTGAAGAGGGGCGACTGGTTCTGGAAAGTGAACAACATCCAACTACAAAACTACATCAACACAGCCGGGCGATATCAGTACAACGACAGAATAGACACGCTGGTACATCCGGTGGAAGGGTTCTCGCCAAGGCTGAGTATGCTGACCTTCCAACCATTCGCATCGCGGTTGATAGACGAAGGGAGGACGGTCGATCTGACAACGAGCGAGTGGGAAGGCTCGCCGATACTGGGGACACCGCAAGTGATAGAGGCACATACGCTCGACGGAGAGGTCGTCAGGACGGGATATCTGGCGCTGAGGAGTTTCGACCCGGAATACGAAACCGACATAGTGAGAACGTTTACAGAGATGAAGGCCGCGGAAGTGGAGGTGTTCGTGTTGGACGTGAGGTACAGCAAGACAGGAACGGCGAAGATGGCGAATGTGGTGGGAAATCTGCTGGTACCGGCCGAAGCGGCAGGACAGACCTTTGCGAGGTTCCAGTACGCGGAGGGAGAAGCAGCGGCGAACAACGCGACGTGGAGTTTCGAGCCGCACGAAAGCAGTGTGGGAGTACCGCTGGTGTTCGTACTCACCTCGGGCCACACGACGGGAGCGGCAGAACTGTTGATAAACGCTTTGAGGGGACTGGATCAGGGGATGGTGAAGCTGGTGGTAATAGGCGATGTGACCGAAGGGATGAACACGGGAATGGTGCGAAAGGAGATAACAGCCGAAGTAGAGGGAGAGCAACATACGTATGCGGTGTGGATTGCGGCCTTCAGGTGCTTCAACGCGGCGGGAAACGGAGCTTACGAATATGGCTTCACGCCGAACGGAGGCGCGGTGAACGAGTGGCAGGGAAACGGAATACTGTGGAACGACGGGTGGGGGTGGAAAGGATGGGAGGGTGCTACGGAAGACCCGCTACTGAGGAGGGCGATGGATATGGTGATGGGAATAACCGCGGTACCGAACGGAGGAGTGCTGGAAAGTCGCTCGCGACAACAAGCAGGATATCCGAGAGACTATCTACCGAGAGCAAGTATGACACTGGGAGATGAAGATGAATAGAGAACGTATATATCGGGCTGTGGGGGGCGTGCTGGTGGCGTTCGTGGCGCTGGCAATGGCGATGGCGATGGCGGCGTGCGGAAGCGACCCGTATCGAGGACCCGAACCGCCGGATCCACCGGTGAACAACACCCTGACGGGAGTCAACAAGTGGATCTACGACGATCTGAAGGATTGGTACTACTGGAACGCAGAAGTGAAAGCAACAGCCCCGCCGAGCAACAAACTGAGCTACGATGAGTTCCTGACCCAATCGGTGCTGGCGCTGAAGAACGCGCGCGACACGAGCGAAAACCCACCAACGATAGACGGAGGGTATGACTACGCCAACGGACGATTCACGCCGACGGGAATACCATACTCGTACATTGAACGTCTCGCCACGGCAACGAGGGCCTCGGGGAGCGAAAAACTGAGCTTCGGGTTCGATGTGCAGGCGTTCCAGAAGAGGAACAGCACAGTGGTCGAGATGCTGGTCACGTGGGTGCAACCGAACTCACCGGCCGAAGAAGCGGGACTGAAGAGAGGAGTGTGGCTGACAAGATACAACGGAGCGGTGATTCACGGAGGCGCGGGAGCGGAGTATGAGCAATTCTGGTACAGGCTGCACAGGTTCCAGGGCGGAACCTCGATGATAGTGGCGGACAAGGATGGGAACGAGTATGACCTGACGGCGGAGACCATTCGAAACACCCCCATACTTTATCACGATGTGTTCGACTCGCCGGTGCAAAACCGACGGGTGGCGTATCTGGTCTACAACGCCTTCGAGACGGGCGAAATGAGGGGCCAATGGGGCGAGTTCGACAACGATTTGCGAGAGGTGTTTCGCGACTTCAAGGCCCGGGGAGCGCAGGAACTGGTGCTCGACCTGAGGTACAACCACGGAGGTGCAATCAGCTCGTGTCAACTGCTCGCGTCGCTGGCCGCAAACGTGGGCCCGAGTCAGATATTCTGCAGGCTACTTTATAATAAGGACATCGCCGTGGCGGATGGATTCGCAAACCCGCGGTCTTACTTTTTCCTGAACGAGGATGCGTCGCTGAAGCTGAACAAGATATATGTGCTGGCGGGAGAGAACAGCGCCTCGGCAAGCGAAATGTTCATCAACTCGCTTCAGGCCAAAGCCGTCGGGATCGACATAGTACACATAGGCGAGAGAACCGAAGGCAAGAACGTGGGGATGAATCTACGAGAACACAAAGAGGGAGGGTATACCTATAATATGTGGCCCATATCGTTCAAGATTATGAACGCCGACTCGTTTTGCGACTACGCCGGAGGACTGAAACCCGACCTGGCCAAGAACGAATTCTGGGAGGTGCAAAACACCGGAGGAACAGGAGAAATATTCGAATTCGGCAACCAGGCGGAGAGACTACTGGGAAGCGCCCTGAGAATGATCGACGGAGGAGTGGTGAGTCCCGATGCGGATGCAGTGACACGAGCCCGGGGAGAGAGAGCCGCGGAGCCGGTAACCAGAGAACTTGTAAAACAACCGCACGACCCGACCCGGGGAGGCGCACGAATCTATGAACGTCCTCATCCTGTCGCACTATAACCCCGACGGAGACGCACTGGGAGCCTCGATCGCGTGGGCCAAGATGCTCGAAGCAGGAGGGCACAAGACAACCTGTGTGGTGCCGAACAAGTTTCCGTACTTTCTGGACTGGATGCCGGGGGTGGAACGGATCAGGATATTCACCGAGCACGGAGACGAAATCAGGGCCGCAACGGCGGAAGCGGATGTAATCTTCTTTCTGGATTTCAACAATATCTCGCGACTGGAAGGGCTCTCGGAAGCCGTGGCGGCGAACACGAAGGCGAAGAAAATACTCATCGACCACCATCTCGACCCGCCGGAAGGGTATTTCGATGTGTCGTTCTCCTACCCGGAGGCCTCGTCGACCTCGTTCGTGGTGTTCCGACTGATCTCGGAGATGGTGGGAGCGGAAGCAATAGACAGGGATATGGCAACGGTGCTGTACGTGGGAATGATGACCGACACGGGAAACTTCTCATACTCGAACCTCACGCCGGAACTGTTCCGGGCGGTGGCGGTGCTGGTCGAACGAGGAATAGACATTCCGGACATAAACCGGCAGGTGTACAACTCATACTCCGAGGGGCGGGTGAGGCTGCTGAGCTATGCGCTGGGGCCGAAGATGGAGATTATGGAGAAGGGACAGGCAGCGCTGATATCGCTCAAAGAGAGCGAACTGAGGCGATTCCATTTCAGGCAGGGAGACAGCGAGGGATTTGTGAACTACCCACTGAGCATCGCGGGAGTGAAGATGTCGGCAATGCTGTTACAGAACCATAAGTTCATACGGATATCTTTGCGCTCGCGAGGCGAGGTCGATGTGAACGAGTTCGCCCGCAAGTACTTCGACGGAGGAGGTCACCGAAACGCAGCAGGAGGCAAGTCGACCGACTCGATGGAGGTAACCATCGAAAGGTACAAGCGCGCAGTCAAAGAGTTCTTCAGCGGTTCAGGAACTTCCCAAGGGAAGTGACCTGAGCGTGGTTGGTGAGGTCGATCTGGATCGGAACGACCGAGACGAAGCCGTGGGCCAGAGCCCATTCGTCGGTGTCGGTGGCGTCGGGTTCGTGGTTCTGAAAGTCGCCAGTGAGCCAAAAGTAGTCGCGACCGGCGGGATTCTTACGAATGAAAAACTCCTCCTTCCAATAACCACGGCATTGGCGGCAAACCTTTATACCGGCCAGATCCTCGGGCCGACCGACCGGAATGTTGACGTTGAGGCAGAGAGGTAGAGCGGGTTTATGTTCGAGTATGGCGCCGGCAATGCGCTGGACGATCTCGCCCGCAGCCTCGAAGTCGGCGTCCAGCGAGTGGTCGCAGAGAGAAAAACCGATCGAAGGAACGTCGTAGAAGCTACCCTCGATCGCAGCCCCCATAGTACCGGAGTAGAGAACGTTGATGGCGGCGTTGGAGCCGTGGTTGATGCCGGAGCAGATCATATCGAGTTTACGGCCGGGCAGAAGGTAGTCGAGAGCCATTTTGACGCAATCGACGGGAGTACCCGAGCAGGCGTAGACCTCCAAACCGGGCTCCGAACGAACCTCGCGAAGAAACAACGGGTTGGACATAGTGATCGCGTGGGCCATTCCGCTTTGGGTAGTCTCGGGAGCAACAACCACAAGGTGGCCAAAAGGGCGCATCATCTGGATCATCCGCTCCAGCCCGCGAGCCCCCACCCCGTCGTCGTTCGTCAAAAAAATCAGTCTGTCAGCCATAATTTTTCACTATTCAAGCCCCAAAGATAATAAATCACATACGTCATTACAATTTTCATGTTCGAAATTTTCAAGCAATTAAAGTTATTGACTATATTTGCGATTAATATCTATTAAGATAATAGCGAAAACATATGAAAATCCAAGTTCGCAACATTGGTGCTATCGGCGAGGCAACAATAGATTTAGGCAAAAAACTGATTATTTTTTGTGGGCCGAATAATACCGGAAAAACCTATTTGGCTTACGTCATATATGCCTTGAGTGGCAATAGTTATCCTTCACGGATGCAGATGGATGATAGTAAAATGAAGCAACTTACAGAGAATGATGAATTAGTCGTGTCCATCGATCCTCAAGAAGTTTTCCGATATAGAAAAATGTCGACAGACTATATAAAAGATAATCTGGATACCATTTTCGGTATTTCTGACGAGGAAGCTGAAAAATTATTTGAGGGATTTGACATTAATTTCCTCACTTCTGAAAGTGATTGCTCAAATGAACTGCTTATTTCAGAATATAAAGATACTATAACATTAAATAAAAACAAGTTTGTTATTGTAAAAAAAACGGGATCATACGACATAACAATTATACCCAACAAAGATAATGTGTACGGTGAAGAAGCGTTTATGATATCCGTCATATTACCCTCAGCAATATATAAGGTTTCTGCTTTTGCACCTATTATAGGTACTGAGATATTCCCTGTTGAAAGGAATTCAATATATACATTTAACAAAGAGCTCTCATTAAGTAGAAACGCATTGATTGATCAAATGCAGAAGCTTTCTCGTAATGAGAAACTTGATCCATTCACATTATTAAATTACGGCTCAAAACGATATCCTCTTGCGATTCGAGATGGTTTACGAGTGGCCAATGATCTCGAAACCATAAAAAAAGAAAAGGGTTATTATTATGAATTAGCTTCGGAAATCGAGCAAGAATTATTAGACGGCAAATTAGATGTTAGTAGTGAAGGAGATGTGATATTTTACCCAAATAAAGCGGCTTCTAAAAAAAGGGGGAAATTACCAATCCATATGAGTGCATCAATTGTAAAAACACTGTCAAGTCTAATTTTTAATCTGAAGCATATTACCAGCAAAAATGAACTTCTTATCATTGATGAGCCTGAAATGAATCTACATCCTGATAATCAACTTATACTTGCTCGAATTTTAGGGAAATTACTTAATAATGGGCTGAGACTGCTTATTAGCACGCATAGTGACTACATTGTGAGAGAGTTCAATAATATGATTATGGCTAAGTCACTATACAATAAAGGAATAAGTTTACCGGATGAATATATAGACAGCACCTTGATATCTAACGATGATGTCGGTGTTCACTACTTTGATTATTATAAAAATGGTCGAAAAGTGGTTGTTAAAAATATTGAAGTTAGCGATAAGGGATTTAATGTCCCGTCCATTGACGATGCGATAGAACATCAAAATTTTCTAACAGAAAAATTATTCTACGCTACATTATCTAACAATAAATAAAAAAGTTTACACGCTTTGGCAAACACCATAATTAATAAACGATTTTTAGCTACAAATCAAGCGGTAATGGAAGAACTTGCTGTTGATAGGCGAGTTAGGAAGCCTATTATGTCGCTTAAAATAGACAGTAAGGGTATAGATCGGTACTGTCTTTATAAGTTCGATCCCGAAATACTTGACTTATTTCCCTTCTTTGAGAACAAGGAGGGACTAAAAAAGATTTGTGACTATGTAATGTTCGTATTCCATAACGATAAAACATTCGTATTTGTCATAGAACTAAAATCAGGTGGTAACCAAGTAAGCAGGCAATTAGAGGCAACTGAATTATTCATGAACTTTATCCTTAAGAGTGCTCAAAGGATAGGCATAAAGATTGGGAAACCTATTATTAAGAAGATACGAATATCAAACAATACCATCCTCAAGCGTCCAACTAGGACGCCTGATTTTTCAGACTCAAAATATGGCTATATTAATTATCCCTATTCGAGTTTTTGGATAAAAAAGTTGTGTGAAAACCTGTAGATTTTTGTTGGGTTATTTTTTTTTGTTTACCTTTGCACCCCCAACCTCTTACCTTTTCGAGTCGTAACGTTGGCGGGGGCCGAAGGGCGAACCCGTAAGTGGAATAAGTAAAAACAGCGAATAAGATGAACAAAGAACAACTCATCAGGGTGGCCCAGGATGCAATGTGGCCGGAAAAAGAAGTACCCGAATTCGGAAGCGGAGATACAATCACCGTAACCTATCGAATTATCGAGGGAAACAAGGAACGTCTACAAAGCTTCCGAGGTGTGGTCATTCAGATCAAAGGCTCGGGAAGAACCAAAATGTTCACCATCCGAAAAGTCTCCAACGGAGTGGGGGTCGAACGCATTTTCCCACTCTACTCGCCGCACATCGACACCATCGAAGTCAATAAGCGAGGCGTAGTCCGCAGGGCGCGTATCTACTATCTGCGCAACCTGACGGGAAAGAAAGCCCGAATCAAAGAACGCAGAATGGGCAGCGCCAAGAAAGAAGCCTGACAAAAAAAGCTTACACAAAAAAAGCACCCGATTTGGGTGCTTTTTTTGTACCTTTGCCATTATGGCAGTCAAAATTCTACTCATAGTCTCGATCCTGATGCAACTCGCAGCAACGGGAATGGCCATCGGACTGGTCAAAAAGACAAAGTACAACTCGGTGTGGATACTGTTCATCGTGGCACTACTGTTGATGACCGCTTCGGCCGTGTTGCAATTCGTCCACTTCCTGCCGCGGGGACAATCCTCGCCGTGGTTCGTGGCGCTGATCTGGATCGACATCGCAGCGTCGTTGTGCATCACGGTGGTACTGTTCAATGCCCGAAGGCTGGTGGAGTACATCGACAACCTGATCTTCCAGACGGGCCTTACCGGAAAGCGAATACTGTCGGCAACGCTACGGGCCGAGGAGAGAGAGCGGACACGGTTTTCGAAAGAGCTGCACGACGGACTGGGACCGTTGCTGTCGTCGGCAAAGATGTCGCTCTCGGCACTTGGGCGCGAGGGACAACCGACCCAGAATCTGGAGATCATAGAGAGCACCTCGCAAGTGATAGACGAGGCGATACGAAGCCTGAGGGAGATTTCTAACAACCTCTCGCCGCACGTGCTGGGCGAATTCGGGCTGGGACGCGGTGTGGGAAACTTCGTGACGCGCCTGAGCGGTATCCACGAAATGAGAATCGTCTACAACACAAACCTGAGGGCCGAGCGGTTCGACACGGACGTGGAGGTGGTGCTGTACAGGGTGATATGCGAGCTGATTAACAATACATTGAAGCACTCGGGTGCAACCGAAGCGGTACTCGACTTGGAGTACGACGAGGCAGGCCGTGCGATCGCACTACGGTACAGCGACAACGGCTGCGGCTTCACCCCGACCTCGGACGAAGGAGCGGGAATGGGGCTGGGAAACATCGTCTCGCGCATAGGAACTCTGGGCGGGCGACTCGAAATAACCAGCGCGAGGGGAGAAGGAATGAGTGCGAAGGCGCGAATCGAGCTCAAGCGATGAGCGGGCCGGTGAGGGGTATGGGTACGGGTGCGGCGGGCGGTGGTCCGGTACGGGTTGTACTGGTGGACGACCACAGCCTGTTTCGCGACGGGTTGAGGAGGCTGCTGGCGAGCGACGGGCGGTTCGAAGTTGTGGGGGAAGCAGCAAGTGGGGAGGAGTTTCTGGCGCTGATGAAGGATGGTGGCGAGGCAGACGGCTGGGGCGAAGAAGGGGGCGGAGAGCGACTGGTATTTATGGACATAGATATGCCGGGAACGGTGTCGGGAATAGAAGCGACGAGGCGGGCGATGGAACGCTGGCCGGAGTTGCGGATAGTGGCGCTGACAATGCACGGCGACGACGAGTATCGGACGGCGATGATGGATGCGGGAGCGGTGGGCTTTCTGGCGAAGGACTCGCGCTTCGAGGAGGTTGTCTCGGCCGCGCTGGAGGCGATTGGCCGGAACGAGGGGGGCGCAGCAGAGGAGGGCGACGTTGAGGGGGCAAAGGGGGCAGAATGGGGAGGCGAGGCGGAACCCGATCACGAACTGGAGTCCGAGGCTGGTTTCGGGCCCGGACCCGAACCGCTTTCAGACCGCGAACGCGAGGTGTTGCCCTTGATTTGCGAGGGGCTTTCGACGGGCCGGATTGCCGAGCGGCTCTTCATCTCGCCCCGAACAGTGGACAAACACCGCGCGAACATCCTCGCCAAGACCGGATGCCGGAACACCGCCTCGCTGGTGGTGTGGGCGTTGCGAAACCGAATGATCAAAATCTGACGATATGGAAACGACAATCTCCGCCTTTCCGCGCCAACTCGAATGTCTGCACGAGAGGTGCTACTGCGACGCTCCGTCCAAAACCGGCGCCGTTGAATTTCTGGGCCGACTGGTCGCGCTGCTTTTTCCGGTCACCCACGGTCAGTTGTTCTCGCTCGATGAGATCGAGTATCGCTGGCGAGAGCTGCAACTGCAATTCTCGCGACTGATCCATCCGGTGCTACCGCCCGACACTAGCCGGGCCGAACTCGTGCGGCAGTTCTTTTCGGCCATCCCGGAGCTCTATCTCGACCTGATCGACGACGCGGAGATGTTCAACGAGAGTGACCCCGCGGCCCACTCGATGGAGGAGATCGTGTTGTGCTATCCGGGATTCTATGCCATTATGGTTCACCGGTTTGCGCACGCGATTCACTCGCTCGGAGTGCCGATCCTGCCGCGGATTCTCTCGGAACACGCCCACTCGCGAACAGGCATCGACATCCACCCAGGGGCGCAAATCGGCAAGCATTTCTACATCGACCACGGCACGGGGATCGTCATAGGCGAAACGTGCGTCATAGGCGAGCGAGTGAAAGTGTATCAGGGGGTTACGCTCGGAGCAACGTTCGTCAAAAAGGAGCTCGAGGGCCGCAAACGCCACCCGACCATCGAGGACGACGTGATCCTGTACGCGGGCTGCACGGTGCTGGGCGGCAACACGGTCATCGGGGCCGGTTCGGTGATCGGCGGATCGGTTTGGTTGACCGAAAGCGTGCCTGCTGGGACGAAAGTTTTTCACACTCCGGAGATAAAAATTTTGTAGATTCCGATTTTTCGCCTACCTTTGCTCCCCTCAAAGGCCCAGGTGGTGGAATTGGTAGACACGCTACTTTGAGGGGGTAGTGCCGGTTACGGTGTGTGAGTTCGAATCTCGTCCTGGGCACGATAAACGCCTTACAGATAACTGTAAGGCGTTTATTATATCACCCCACCTTCACCAGTTCCACCCTTAGGGAGTAGTCGTCCGGTTCGACTTCAACCTCGTCCAGATCATACAGTACCAGTTGGCCGGGCCTCGGAAATTCGGCTCTGAAGCACTCGTCCTCCTCCTCGCGATGGATCACCAGTCGGCGTTCCTCCGGATCATACTCATACCCGAGTTCCAAAGGAGGCCCTCCCTCGGAGTCTTCATACAGTGGTTCGTCCGCCACGAACTCCCACACACATTGGCCTGGGCCGAAAGTTTGAAAGGGCCGCCACCCTCCGATGGCGTTCACGCTCCAGCACGTGATTTGCCACTTTCCAAGAAGTTTTTTCATACGTAAAGATGTGTGTCTCTCTCTTACATCGCCGCCGCCAACGCCTCGGCCATCGCTCCCAGCCCGTCGCTCTTTTCCATCGTGAATCCCTGCTTCACCTCCACCGGCGGGGCTGCCATCTCCCACCCCATTCTTTCGGCAAACTCCCCGAGCCGCTTCACTGCCGCTCCTGCCCAGGTAAACCCTCCGAAACATCCGAACACTCGCGAAGGGATCACTCTCAGTTCCAGATCGTCCACCAGTTCCTGCACCTTCGGGTAGAGGTGCATATTGTAGGTCGGGCTGCCTATCACCAGCGCACTGTACTTGAACACGTCCCTTAGTACAAACGACGCGTGCGACACCGACAGGTTATGCATCACAACGCGTTTCACTCCCCTCGCGGCCAGCTCCCTCGCCAGCCTCTCCGCACTTCGCTCCGTGTTTCCATACATACTTCCGTAGGCTATGACCACTCCCTTTTCGAGCGGTTCGTAGCGACTCAGCCGGTCATACAAATCGAGTACCTTCGGGAATTGCGTCGTCCACACCGGTCCGTGGGTCGGACACACCATAGCCAGCTCTCCCAGTTCCGCGAGTTTTCCCAGCGCCTTTTGCACCGGCCCGCCATACTTGCCCACAATATTGGCATAGTATCTCACCATCTCGTCCCAGTACTTCTCCGTATCCATCTGCTCGTCGACCACAGCCCCGTCCAGTGCTCCGAAGCACCCGAACGCATCTCCCGAGAACACCAGCTTCTCACTCGGGCTGTGTGTTACCATCGTTTCTGGCCAGTGCACCATCGGTATCAGATAGAACTTCAGCTCTCTCCGCCCCAGTTTCAGCCCATCGCCGTCTCCCACTTCAAGCGTCGGCCCTCCGATTCCATAGAACCCTTCCACCATCTGTAGTGTCTTCGCGTTTCCCACTATCGTCACTCCCGGCCACGCTTGCCTCACTGCGTGTATCGAGGCCGAGTGGTCCGGCTCCATATGGTTGATCACCAGATAGTCCACCGGCCTCTCCCCTATCGCTTCCCGAACATTTTCCAACAGCCGTTCCGTATACGCCGCATCGACTGTATCCACCAGTGCCACTTTCTCGTCCTCAATCAGGTACGCATTGTACGACACCCCTTGCGGTAGCGGCCACAGGCCCTCGAATCGGTGCTTTGTTCGGTCGTTCACTCCCACGTAGTGCACCCCCGGTATTATTTCGGTCACTCTCTTCATTGTTTTTGGATTTTAATCGCCTCGTCTCCCGGTACGGCACAATACATAACATAGCTCCGACCGCCCTCTCTCACCACCGGCACCACAACCGCCCTCTCGCCCTGCGTCACCTTCGCTTCTTCCCAGCTCGGATCCACCGCGGTGCGCAGCGTCAGCGGCATATCGAACAGCTCCTTGTCCAACGGATGATCCACCGTCACTGTGATTGCTCCACACTTTTCGCACACCGCCGCCGTGACCACCGCACTCAGCCTCTCCTTCACATACCGCGCCCCGTCTCCGAACGTTCCCACCCACACATCACGCTCTCGCTCCACCACGTGCCTGAAATGCGCCTCCATATCCTCTCTGGTCATTGCTTCCCATCCTATTCCGTCTATTCCGTGATGCACCGTCACCAGCCAGATGTTGTCTCCCGCCGCTGCCGTGTCGACCCATCCGTTCAGTTCATCGAGCGTCGTCCGTGTGTATACCGTCTGCCTCATCATCACATACTCCCTCTCCTCCTCTGCCATCTTGCTCCAGCCCGGTTGATGTAGTTCCATCGTGTACTTGAACCAAGGTCTGCTCCGCGCCACCGGGAATACCGGTAGCATCAATTCGAACGCCCTCTCCACCTCTGTGTCGTAGGGCATCTCTCCCACCAGGGTCGATCGCACTCCCAGTTGGCGCCTCATCTCGTCTCGCCCTGCCTCCAGCTCATAGAGAATATTCGGAGCATCCAAGGCTGACATATACGGATGGGTAACCATATGGCTCGAAAACTCATACCCTCGGGCTGTCAGCTCCCGCGCCAGATCCCACGTCAGCTCGCCCTCTTGTGGTTCTCGTCCTCCTGCCTGCCTCGGTGCCACCGGCTCCAGTTCACCCGCATTTAGCTTTCGATAGAAATCGTCAATTATCCGTATCCCTTCTGCCATCCTGTCTGCATCTATCTCGATTCCCGCTGTTGTAAACACTCCTCCCGCACCCCTGAACGGAATAAACCTCATTGCCGATGCCCTTTCAAAGACGTTCTCCGCATTCGTCGGTACAGTTTTCGCTTCGGCGGCAATCTCTTCCCACGTCCGCCCTATGTGCCTTCCCGTCCAGTGCGACCCGCCCGGTATCCGCCCCGTGTTGACGTGGAAGGTAGCTGGTAGCCCCAGTTTATCCATAATCGGTACTGCTATTCGGAACTGGTTTAGCGAGCCGTCGTCGTAGGTGATCGACATTCCCGCCCTCTTTCCGTCCGGCCACTTCGTAATCTCCGTCTCCCCTACCCCTTGCGCCTCCGCGCCCGCGACAACAGCAATCGCCATCGCGGTCATTAAGATCTTTTTCATTTCTTCTTCAGTTTAACGGTTTCTCCCGCTACTGCGCAGTACATCACCCACGCCTCCGCTCCCTCGCGCATCACCGGTACAACACTCTCACCCTTCCCTGTTATCACCCTTACTTCTTCCCAGCTCGGATCGACCGCGGTTCGCAGCGTCAGTGGCAGATCGAACAGTTCCTTGTCCAGCGGATGGTCGACCTTCACCACAATCGCGCCGCACTTTCCCCCACATTCGCATCCACACGGACAATTCCCCGGCACGCACACTTCCGCCGTAACCACCGCGCTCATCCTCTCCTTAATATACCTCGCCGCATCCCCGAACGTCGCCACCCACACATCGTCCCTCGAATCGGCAATATGCCCGAAATGCGCCTCCACATCTGCTGCGGTCATTGCTTCCCAACCCACGCCATCTATTCCGTGTATCACCGTCACCAGCCACAGGTTTTCCTGCTCGGCTGCGGTATCGACCCATCCGTTCATCTCTGCCAGCGTCGTTCTCGACAGTATTCCCCTCTGCCACTGTACATACTCATCTTCCGGCCTGATTGGCGATGCGGGGTCGCCTCTGTGTATCTCGTGCAGATAGTCGAGTCCCATCGCGTTTCGCGACGCGGGGTATACCCTCAACACATATCCTATGGCTCTCTTGTCCGGCGTTCCGTATGGCATTTCGGTTGCGATGGTCGAGCGCACATCTATCTGGTTGCGTATTTCCGCCCGGCTCGCCTCCAGTTCATACATAATATTGGCTTCGTCCAGCGCCGACATATAGGGATGGGTTACCATATGGCTTGAAAACTCGTGCCCTTTTTCGGTCAACTCTCTCGCCAAGTCCCACGTCAGCTCGCCTTCCTGCGGTTCACGGGGGCCCGAGCGCCTCGGTGCGGCGGGTTCCAGCTCTCCCGCGTTGTACTTTCTGTAGAACTCGCCTATTATCTTCACTGCTTCGTCCACTCGGCCCGCGTCCACTTCGACCCCCGCCGCTGTGAACACACCTCCCGCACCTCTCACCGGAATGAACCTCGCTGCGGATGCCCTCTCGAACACATTATCGACACTCGTCGGGATGGTTTTCGCTTCGGCTGCAATTTCTTGCCACGGCCGCCCCACGTGTCGTCCCGTCCAGGTCGAACCCGCAAGCGAACCCGTATTTATATAGAACGTTCCCGGCAGCCCCAGCCGATCCATAATCGGCACCGCCACTCGGAATTGGTTGATGCTTCCGTCGTCGTACGTTATCGACACGGCCCCTCGCTTTCCCTGCGGCCACTTGGTGATCTCGGTTTTCCCCACTTCCTGCGCTGCCCCTTGAGCCCACGCATTTGCGATCGTCGCACACGCAATCGCTGTTAACAATACTTTTTTCATAATCGGTTAGGATTTTTCTATCTTTGCAAAGGTAGAAAAAATTTCGAAAAATGGACATTTTATATCAACTTCGTGCGGCGGCCGATCAGGGCGACGAATATCGGGAGTTCAATCGGCGGATCGTCGCCACGAATTACGAGGTTCTCGGGGTTCGGATGCCGGCTCTTCGGGCGCTGGCAAAACGTATCGCCTCGGGGCCCGAAGTATCAAATTTTTTTACACAAGTGTCAAAAAATTTGACACTTTCTGCACAGGCCGAAATTCTCTACGAAGAGGTGATGTTGGCTGGTCTCGTTCTTGCCGCCCGGGCACGAAAAATGCCTCTGGAGGAGGTTCTGGGGCACCTCGACCGTTTGATTCCGATGTTCGACAGCTGGGCGCACGTCGATGTGATCGTCTCTGGTTTCAAAATCTTCCGCCGCCACCAGAGCGAGGTTCTGAGCCACTTTTTGCCGCTCAAAAACCACCCCGACGAGATGTCCAAACGCACTTTCGTGATCCTGCTGATGGACTATTTCCTTGATGATGAACACATTGAGAGCACGCTGAAACACCTAACCGAAGTGCCTCAGGGACAATACTACGTCGATATGGCTCTGGCGTGGGCGCTGGCCGAGGCTCTTGTAAAACATTGGGACACAGCGCTTCCGCTCCTTCAGACGCCTGTGTTTTCGCGCTTCGTTCACAACAAAGCCATCCAAAAGGCGCGCGAAAGTTACCGCATCTCGCCGGAGCGAAAAGAGCACCTCAACTCACTGAAACTCAAAGCATCTTAAGCGTTCCCTTGAGATTTGTGAACAAGCCGTCGGGCGAGCTGATGTTGGTGTAGGCGACTCCGCCGCCGTAATCCTCGACGTGCACGACGTGGGTGTTGTCGCTCTCGGTCCAGTAGACCATCCACACCTGCGGCGCGACCTCGACGGCGGTGTAGTGCAGCGTATCGACCGCCGCGGCACCGCTTGTGCGCTCACGTAAACTTCTGTATGTCATTGTTTTATCGTCGTGAAAAGTGAGCTCGAAGACGAACTCGCCGCCGAAGTTCACCTCGACTTTTCGCTCGATGGCCGGAAACGCACGGGCGGTTTTCCACGCCGTCTCGCCCTTCAGCACTCGCGCCGTCATCTCCAGATTTTGTTCACCGGGCAGGTTCGGGAAGGCCCGCTTCATCGCTGCAATGACCTCCGTGGCGGTTTTTGTGGCTGCCAGAGTGCTTTCGAGCGTGGTCAGATATTTTCGCGTGAAGGCGATCGGGGCCTCGAAATCGGGTTCGGCGAAGTGGGCGGGAATGGTGAGTTCGGGACGTTGTTTCTGCATCGCGTCGAGTGCCGCCAACCACTTACGGCGGTCGGCGGGCGTCGGCGAATCGGCCACCCAAATGTGCTCACCTTCATCGAGATATACCCCGCCGAGAATCGTGTGTGCCGAGGGGATCCACAGCCAGGCGTGGGACTCGTCGTCAACCGGACGGCAGATCTCGACGCGGTGGCCATCGATCAGGAAGTGGTCGTCGGCGAGCGCCTCGGGAACGACGATCTTCTGCGGCGCATTGGCACCCATCTGCGGAGCCCAGATGGACAGTTTTTCGTCCTTGGTGGTGTCGATCAACCAGCGGGTCTGCGGCGTGGCGACGAAGCGAGCCTTGGGAAACGCCTCGGCAAGGGCAGCAAGGCCGAAGTAGAAGTCAGGATCGGAGTAGCTGATGAATATTGTTTTCAATGGCTTGCCGATTTGATGAATATATTCTGCAAGCGAGTGGGCGTTGTCGGCGCTGAACTGCCCGTCCACGAGAGCCAACTCGCGAGGCCCCTCGATGACGACCGACGCAACCTGGAAGATCACGGGCGAACTCTGGAAAACGTGAAGGCGAAGGTCGCCGCGAGAGACGACATTAATGGATTGTGCCATAACTGTTTGTGTAAAAAAGATGAGTGCCGCAAGGGCAAAAAGTCGTGCTTTCATACCCACAGCGGCATTTCAAATTTCGCGCCAAACAACGCGGCCAACTAACTAACCGACGGACTATTCCAGAGGCCGGACACGCATCTCGACGCCGGTGTCCGCAATGAGGCGGGCGAGCTTGTCGAGGTCGGTCTTATGGTCGGTTCCGCCGTAATGGTACGGATAGAAAATGGTCGGCCGGATAGCCCGGACGGCGGAGGCGGCCTGCTCCTCGGTCATAGTGTAAGGAAGGTTGACGGGCAGGAAAGCGACGTCGATGTCGCGCAGGGCGAGCATCTCGGGAGTGGGTTCGCTGTCGCCTGCAACGTAGACGCGGCTACCGCCCAGAGTGAGGATATAACCGTTGTGCAGGCTGGCTTTGGGGTGGAAGTTCTGCTTCTCGGGAGAGGTATTGTAAGCCGGAACAGCCTCGATCCTCACGCCGAAGGGAGCGAGGTGGTATTTGTCGTAAGCCAACACAGCGCCGTAACCAAGAGCTTCGATGGCGGTAACGTTACCGAGAACAACAGTGGTGGGTTTCGAAAGTGCCTTAATAGCCGCCGCATCGAGGTGGTCGCCGTGCTCGTGGCTGACCAGGATGAAGTCCGCCTTGGGAAGGCTCGCCCAGTCGGCGTAAGGAGCAACGGGGTCGACGTAGAAAGTGAGGCCGTGGGAGGTGAAGCCGACGCTACCGTGGCCGAAGAAGTGAGCAGTCATTGTGTCGCCGTCGCGAGTGGCGATAACGTCGGACGAAGGGAGAGAGGATGAAATCATAGCCAGGAAGAGTAAGAGCGTTTTCATAACTACTTGAAGTATTTCCAATTAAAGATGATCAGGTAGAACACCGCCACGCAAATGTAACTGTCGGCAAGGTTGAACACGGGAGAGAAAAAAGTGAAGTTACCGATTGTGAACAGAGGGAAGTAGAGCATATCGACGACCCGACCGTAGAGAAACGGAGCGTAATCCCAAATGATACCGTAGAAGGCGCTGTCGATGATGTTACCAAGAGCCCCGGCAAGGATCATAGCAACGCCGACCAGAACGCCGGAGGGAGCTTTACGAGCGTAAAGGTGGTTCAAGTACCAACCGATAGCGCAGACGGCAACGATACGGAAAAGGCTAAGGGCGATCTTACCGAACCGACCCCCGAGAGACATACCGAAAGCAGCCCCCTCGTTCTCCACGAAGCAGATCTGGAACCAATTACCGAATACGTGGATGCTCTCACCGAGAGACATATTGGTCTTGACGAGGACTTTGGATATCTGGTCGACAACCAACAAGGCGACGATCAGGATAACTATGTGTTTACGTTTCATACGAGTGCAAAGGTAACGAATTTGTTGATAATAATCCGCACGCAGCCTCGATATCCTCGCCGCGGGAGGCGCGAATAGTGGTACGAAGGCCCTTAGCAGAGAGGGCATCGCGGAACCTTTCGACAGCGGCAAGAGGAGGACTGAAGAAGGGAGAGTCGGGGATGCGGTGGAAGCGGATAAGGTTGATACGGCAACTAAGCCCGTTTAGCAATTTAGCCAGGCCGGCGACGTGGCGCGGAGAGTCGTTGAACCCGGCCAGAACGATGTACTCGAAGCTGACGCGCCGCTGAGGCTCGAACGAGTGGCGGCGGATGATACGGACGATATCCTCGATGGGGTATGCACGCTCGATGGGCATAATGGAGGCGCGCTCGTCGGGGAAGGGGCTATGGAGGCTGACGGCAAGGTGGACGCGGCTCTCGACAAGGAACCGTTCGAGGGCGGGAGCGACCCCGGCAGTGGAGAGGGTGACACGGGAGGGGCTCCAGGAGTAACCCCAAGGAGAGGTGAGGATGTCGAGCGAGGCGAGAACGGCGTCGAGGTTGTCCAACGGCTCGCCCATACCCATATAGACGACATTCGTGAGCTCGTTGTGTTCGGGCAGGCGGGCGAACTGGTTGAGGATCTCGCCCGAAGAGAGGTTGCGAACCAACCCCATACGACCGGTGGCGCAAAAAGCACAACCCATACGGCAACCCATCTGGGAAGAGAGGCAAAGAGTGGAGCGAGAACCCTCGCGGCCGAAGTCGGGAATCATCACAGCCTCGACCCCGGGCTCAAAAAGATATTTACGAGTACCGTCCCGGGAGGCGACGCAGGAGAGGGGGTCGGATGCGCCGAGGGAGAAGTTTTCCTCCAAAAACCCACGGGCGGCTTTCGGAAGGTCGGTCATAGAAGCGACGTCGGTCGCACCCTTACGGTACAACCACGCCGCCAACTGCCCTGCGCCGAAGCGAGGCAATCCGGCCGAGGAGGCCACCGAAGCCAACTCGGAAAGAGTTTTACCGAACAGAGAGTCGCGTTCCACGCCGTAAAGTTAAAATTTATTTGGTTTTTCTACTAAAACATCGTACATTTGCGGAACCGCTAATACAGGTACAAAACGACTAAACTAAAACAACCTTAAATAAACCTATGGAAGCCAAAAAAACCAAAAAGGCCGACCTGCAGAACCGCAGAGTGCTGTTTGCCGAGATCGGGCTGATCGTCGCCCTCGGTGCTATGGTGCTCGCGTTCAACTGGGGACAGAGCGAGAAAAAGATCGAATCCCTGGTCGAAGACATCGCACCAGTCGAACAAGAAGTTATCGTCAACACCGAACAAGACCAAAAACCACCCGAAGTAAGACCACAGGCAAATCAAGTGTTCTCGGACTTCCTCGATGTGGTCAAGAACGACCAACAAATCACCACAGACTATACATTCGACGAATTCGACGAAGACTTTGTGATCGAAGTACCGCAAGTAGCGGAAGAAGAAGTCGAAGAAATACCAACCTTCAACCCGCAGGAATACCCCTCGTTCCAGGGAGGTGACCTGATGAAGTTCAGAAGCTGGGTTATCGAACGTCTACGCTATCCGACCATAGCGCAAGAAGCAAACATTCAAGGAAAAGTAACCCTGCGATTCGTGATCGAAAGGGACGGAACCCTGACAAATATCGAAGAACTGGGATCGCCGGATCGCTCGCTAACGGAAGAAGCGCGAAGAGTGCTACTCTCCTCGCCGAAGTGGGAGCCGGGAAAGAACCGCGGACGACCGGTACGTGTGTACTACATCCTACCGGTAGATTTCATTTTGCAGCAATAGGGCCCGGGAAGGGGAATGCCTATGAGAGCCGTTTTAGCAACGGTCATAACGGATAAAGTAACAGAAACGCAAGCCGCCGAATACCTCGATGAGCTTGCGTTTTTGGCACACACAGCGGGAGCCGAAACAATAAGACGCTTCACGCAAAAACTCTCGACCCCAAACTCGAGAATCTATATGGGGCCGGGAAAACTGGATGAAGTGGCCAGGTACTGCGAAGAGAACGAGGTGGATGTGGTGATTTTCGACGACGAGTTGTCGCCATCGCAAACGAGAAACATCGAAAAAATCATCCCCTGCCGAGTGATCGACAGGACGAGGCTAATACTCAACATCTTCACGACGAGAGCAGAAACAGCATACGCCAAGACACAAGTGCAAGTCGCGCAACTGGAGTATATGCTACCGAGGCTAACGGGAATGTGGACCCACCTGGAGAGGCAAAGAGGAGGAACAGGAACAAGAGGCGGAGCGGGAGAAAGAGAAATCGAGACGGACCGAAGGAGGGTGAGAGAGCGGATAGCGCATCTGAAAGAGGAACTAAAGAAGATCGACCGGCAGATGGCAACCCAGAGAGGAGGCAGAGGAGGGATGGTGAGGGTGGCGCTGGTGGGGTACACGAATGTGGGGAAGTCGACGCTGATGAACCTCATTGCGAAGAGCGATGTGTTTGCGGAGAACAAACTATTCGCAACGCTCGACACGACGGTGAGAAAAGTGGTACTGGAAAACCTGCCGTTCCTGCTAAGCGATACGGTGGGGTTCATAAGGAAGCTACCGACCGAACTGGTGGAGTCGTTCAAGTCGACGCTGGATGAGGTGAGAGAGGCAGACTTGTTGCTGCACGTGGTGGACATATCCCATCCGGGATTCGAGGAGCAGATAGGCGTGGTGAGGCAAACGCTGGCTGATATCGGAGCGGGAGACAAGCCGGTGTTTATGGTCTTCAACAAGATAGACGCGTATACCTACATTAAAAAGGATGAGGACGATCTGACCCCGGCAGGGAGAGAGAACCTCTCGCTGGATGATCTGAAGAAAACGTGGATGGGAAAAGAGAATGCACCGGCAATCTTCATCTCGGCGCGGGAGAAAATAGGGATTGACAGGCTCAGGGAAGACCTGTATCATATGGTGAGGGAGATTCACGCGGGACGATATCCGTTTAACAATTATCTATACTAACAGAACAGACAGACTATGGTTCGGATTCTTGACAAGCAAAACACCATTCTAAACCGCTTCATCGCCGAGATGCGAGACGTGAGAGTGCAGGGAGACAGTATGCGCTTCCGTCGAAACCTCGAACGAGCAGGCGAAATCACAGCATACGAGATAAGCAAAACGATGAACTACTCGGAGCAGGTGATCGAAACCCCGCTGGGAGAAGCAGTGGTGGCGCTACCGACGGGCGAAGATGTGGTGATAGCAACGATACTGAGAGCCGGAATACCGTACCATCAGGGGTTTCTGAACTACTTCGACGGAGCGTCCAACGCATTCGTGTCGGCATTCAGAAAGTACAGCAAGGACGGAACCTTTAAGGTGAAGGTGGAGTACATCTCGTGTGGCAACCTGGAAGGCAAAACGCTGATTCTGGTCGACCCGATGCTGGCGACGGGAACCTCCATAGTGTTGACGTACAAAGCGCTACTCGAAAAAGGAGGCACCCCGAAACATACCCACATCTGCGCAGTGATCGGATCGGAAGAGGGAGTGGCTTACGTGCGTGAAAACCTGCCCGAAAGGGAGGTCACAGTGTGGTGTGGCGCGGTGGATGAGGAGCTGACAGTGAAGTCGTACATCATTCCGGGTCTGGGCGACGCGGGTGATCTGGCATACGGAGACAAGCTATGAGCTACGCGGTAAGGCTTTCGGAATTTGCACCGGCGCCGGACGAGGCGAGGGTCGCGGAACTGGTGGCGAGAGCGAGGAAGGCGGCGCCGAAGAATGAGAATGCCCAGGTGTGGAAGGCGTGTCTGGGGGCGATAGATCTGACCACGCTGTCGGTGACAGACTCCGACCGCTCGGTTGGTGAGTTTGCAGGTCGAGCAGCGCGGTTCGCATTGGAGCATCCGGGGCTACCGGCACCGGCAAGCGTGTGTGTGTATCCTGTATTTGTAGATGTGGTGGCGCTTGCGCTGGGCTCGTCGCCGATAGCCATAACAAGTGTGGCGGGAGGATTCCCGTCATCGCAAACCTTCATAGAGGTGAAGATGCTGGAAGCAGCGATGGCAGTGGAGAGCGGAGCGGACGAAGTGGATGTGGTGATCTCGGTGGGAGAACTGATGGACGGAGAGGTAGACCGGATGGGAGGGACGTTGGAGCTGTTGCGGGAAGAAGTGGGCGAGGAGACGGTGCTGAAGGTGATTCTGGAGACGGGGGCCTTGGGAACGCCGGAGAGGATTCGGGATGCGGCTTTGGTGGCAATGATGGCGGGAGCGGATTTTGTGAAGACCTCGACGGGGAAGATAGATGTGGCAGCAACACCCGAAGCAGTGGTGGTGATGTGTGAGGCGGTGAGGGATTTCTACGAGCGGACGGGGCGGAAGGTGGGTGTGAAAGTTGCGGGAGGAGTGAGAACACCTGCCGAAGCCTCGCTGTACTACACGATTGTGGAGCAGCTGTTGGGGAGAGAGTGGCTGGGGCCGAAGCTTTTCAGGATCGGAGCGAGCGGGTTGCTGGACAATCTGGTCGAAGCGCTCGAACAATAAGGGTCGCCCCGGGAGGCGGCAGAAAAACTATGACTTGGGGGTGGGTTCAGATCGCGATTGCGGTACTCTACGGCGTGATGGTCGTGGCGACTATCGGTGTGATCGTGGCCGAAAAGCGAGACCCGACAAAATCACTCGCCTGGATAGCATTGGTGGCATTGGTGCCCGTTCTGGGCTTGGGGGTGTATTCGCTGGTGGGGCGAAACTGGAGAAAGCGAAAGATGTTCTCCAGAAAGGGAATACTCGATGAGGACTACCTGGAGGCCGTTTCGCGAAGGCAGTTTTCGAGACTCTCCGGCCCGACGCTCGAAGCAACCCCCGAAATCGAAAACAATGCAGGAACAATCAGATTGATGTTGCGCAACTCGCGCGCACTACTGGCGATGCACAACCGGGTGGAAGTGTTACAGAACGGCAAAGCTACGTTCGCATCGCTGTTCGAAGCGCTGAAAGGGGCGCGGCGCTCGATACACTTGGAGTACTACATCTTTGAGAACGACCGGCTGGGGCGCCGAGTGGCAAAGATACTGATGAACAAAGCGCGAGAAGGAGTCGAAGTGAGGCTGATTTACGACGGAGTGGGAACGCTGTGGACCGAAGGGTGGATCTTTCGAAAGATGAGGCAGGCGGGAGTGAACGTGGAGTGTTTTATGCCGGTGGCGTTCCCGTGGCTGTCGAGCAGGCTGAACTACCGAAACCACAGAAAAATAGCAGTGATAGACGGAGAGGTGGCGTACACGGGAGGAATAAATGTGGCGGAGAGGTATCTGGCGGGAACGAGGCTGGGGAGGTGGAGGGATGTGCATCTGAAGATCGAAGGCGAGGCGGTCAATCTGCTACAAGCGGTCTTCATCACCGACTGGCGGTTCGTGAGACGAAAAGAACTACTGAGAGCGGAAGACTACTTCGGGGAGAGCACGGTGGAGGAGGTGTGTCCGATGCAGATCGCCGTCTCGGGGCCCGACAGCGACTGGTCGGCAATTATGCAAGCGTTCTTTTCGGCAATCACACGGGCCAGAAGCAGGATTTATATCTCGACACCATATTTCACGCCCGACGGAGCACTTCTGACCGCGATGAAGGTGGCGGCACTGAGCGGTGTGGATGTGCGGCTGCTGATACCGGCGAGGTCGGACTCGCGGTTGGTTTACTGGGCGACGCGCTCGTATGTGGAGGAGCTACTGGAGGCGGGAATAAAGGTTTATATGTATCAGGCGGGGTTCAACCACTCCAAGGTGGTGATCATCGACGGGGAGTTCTGCTCGGTCGGGTCGGCGAATATGGATGTGAGAAGTTTCGAGGACAACTTCGAGGTGTCGGCACTGATCTATGACAGGAAGTTGGCCGGAGAGCTGGAAGAGTCGTTCCATCGCGATCTGGGAAACTCGCGCATCGTCACCCTGCAAGAGTGGAGTCTACGCCCGTGGCACGCGTCAGCCCGGGAGTCCTTGGCGAGGCTGCTCAGTCCGTTGCTTTAGTATTCGGGAAGCAATCCAGCGTTATACATCAGGATACACTGCTCGATCATACGGTCGCGATCGGCAGCGTCGTACTCGTCCTTGAGGTTGTGGCCGAAGATACGAGCGACACCCTGCCAAAATCCGGCAACAAAACCGCCGCGAAACTCCTTAATAATCTGGTGAGAAGTCATCTCGGTCTCGCGGTCGATCAATCTAACGAGGATCTTACCCTGAGAAACGGTCATACGGCGCATCGTTGGCTCGTATTCGGCGATGAGCGATTTTTCGGTACGTTTGGAGAACTCGCGTTGGGCCTTACGGGTGGGGAGAGCCAGGAGCTGCTCCTCGAAACCGGCCATCTTCTCGCGGGCAACCAACGCAAGGGGGTAGACCTTACGGAAGTCGCGAACGAGCTTACGGTGCTTAGACATATCCATCGGTTTGGCAAAACAGTAGACGCGGTTCAGGTAGATGTACACGGCGGTGGTGTCACCACGCGCGTCGGTGTCGACGGTGATGTGAGAAACGTCGCGGCCGGAAAAGCGCTCGGGTTTCGAGTCGCGGGCCTTACGAGGACGAGCAGCCTCGGCCGAGGAGACCGCCAGCAAAAGGACAACGAGTATGAGAAAAAGCCGTTTCATCGGTAAACATATAACGTGGCGGCCGCAGGGATTATTACTTGACCACCCAGTGTTTGTCGGCAAGGATCGTCACATCGCAAGCAGCCGAACCAGGGTTACCGGAGAACCATATAGCCGAAGGACGAGGAGGCGGAGGAGGCATCCGGGAGGCGAAGGAGGCCGAGGAGGCGAAGGAGGCGTCGAACGAAGGCAGGGCAGAGAAGATGGCGTTAAGGCTATCGGCGCTGAGGAGGTTATTGTCGATGTGAAGGAACCGGAACGACTGATTAGCGGTGACGTCGAGCTCGGTCAGGGAGTTATCGGTCGCGTGGAGCTCGCTCAAGAGAGGGTTACCCGAAAGATCCAACGAAGTCAATCCGAGGCCCATACACTCCAGGAATCGCAACCGCTCGTTAGCAGAGACGTCGAGCTCGGTCAGGTCTGAGCCGCTACACAGGATGTTCGCCAGGAGAGGGTGTTGTGAGAAGTCGAACGACGAGATACGGGTACGCGAAAAGTCGATAGTGAAAAGGCGGTCGCATCCGTCGAGGATCAGTTCGGTCAGGGCAGAATCGGGACAGCGCAGGTGGGCCAGATTTTCGTTACCACTCAGGTCGAGAGAGCGAAGAGACGGAAGGGTATAGAAGTCGGCCTGCTCGAGTTGCGTACATCCGTCGAGGTCGAGCGACTGAAGCTGAGCCCAATTACCAAGGTTGAGCTGTCGCAGAGCCGGGCAACCGGAGAGATCGAGCGAACTGTTAGATGAAAAACTATTCAGGTGAGCGTATTTGAGCGCGGGGCAGTTACCGATATGAAGCACGCCGAAGTTCTGCCCAAGCGCCGAAACGGAGATGAATTCGACCTCGGAAGACCAAATCCTAACAGTGAAATCACCGGACGAGGTGTAAGTATGTCGGAAAAAAGGCTGCCGGGCCTTACCATTTTCGGGGTGGATATCTTTAGTAACAGAATCGTCGCCCCAGTCGACAGCAATGTGGTCGCCCATCAGGATAACCTCGAGGGTACCACCACCGGAGCCGGAAGAGAACGAGAACCGTATGGTGTTGTCGTCGGTGAGGGCGGGAACGTCGAAGTTGGTGTTACGAGAGAACTCCTCAGACCACGGATCCGAATCAGGCCCACCATTGCACGAAGCCAACAAGACGAGCGAGAAGAAGAGAATAAGTCTTTTCATTGAGGCAAAGTTATGAAAAAATTTTATAAATTTGCGGTTCAACAAAATCCATACTCACAATGAAAGAAGCTATTGCAATACTGACGGGTGGCGGGCCCGCGCCGGGAATGAATACGGTCGTGGGAAGCGTCGCAAAGACTTTTCTACAAAAAGGATACCGAGTGATAGGGCTGCACGGAGGATACAGCGGGCTGTTCAGCACAGACGGGAAAACAGTCGATATCGACTTCCCAATGGCAGACGATATCTTCAACAGAGGAGGATCGTTCCTGCAAATGAGCCGGTTCAAACCCTCGCAAGAGGACTTCGACAAGAACTTCAACCTCGAATTCTTCAAGAAGAACAACGTCAAACTGCTCGTAACGGTCGGAGGAGACGACACAGCCTCGACAGCAAACAGAATCGCAGCTTTCCTGGAGACGAACAAGTATCCGGTAGCCAACATCCACGTACCGAAAACTATTGACAACGACCTGCCGCTACCGGACGGAATGCCGACCTTCGGCTATCAGTCGGCAAAGGACAAAGGTGCAGTCATTGCGCGGACGGTCTATGTGGATGCGCGGACGAGCGGAAACTGGTTCGTGCTGGCGGCAATGGGTCGCAGTGCAGGTCACCTGGCATTCGGGATCGGCAGCGCGTGCCACTATCCGATGATCGTAATACCGGAGATGTTCAACAAGACCACGATCACGGTGCAGAAGATAGTCGACCTGGTGGTCTCGTCCATAGTCAAGAGAAAGATTATGGGAATGGACTACGGTGCAGCAATAATCTCCGAAGGAGTGTTCCACGAACTGAGTGAAGAAGAGATCAAGAAGAGCGGAGTGAACTTCTCGTACGACGACCACGGACACCCCGAGCTGGGCAAGGTGAGCAAGGCGCACATATTCAACGAGATGTTGGAAAAGCGAGTCAAGGAACTGGGCATCAAGGTGAAGAGCCGCCCGGTGGAGATCGGATACGAGGTAAGGTGCCAGACGCCGGTGGCGTACGATTTGGTCTACTGTTCGCTGTTGGGGATGGGAGTGTACAAGCTATTTGCGCAAGGCAACACGGGCTGTATGGTCTATGTCAATCCGGAAGGCTATGTGTGGCCGCTGTATCTGAAAGACCTCGAAGACACAGCAACAAAGAAAATACCGCCCCGTTTGGTCGACCTGAACTGCGACAAGGTGCAGACCTTCATCGACAACGTGTTGGCCTACATCACACCGGACGACTACGAAGCAGCAAAAGCATATCTGAAAAAGCCGGAGGATTTCGACTTCCGAAAGATATTGAACTGGTAGTTAACTTACAGATTGCAACTCGACAAGGCGGGCGTAAAGTCCGCCTTTTTTCATCAACTCGTCGTGAGTACCGGACTCGATTATGGAACCGGCCTCGATGACTATGATACGGTCGGCAGACTGGATGGTACTGAGCCGGTGGGCGATGACGATAGAAGTACGACCGGCGAGCAGAGTTTCAAGAGCTGCCTGAACCAGTTTTTCACTCTCGGTGTCGAGCGCCGAAGTCGCCTCGTCGAGGATCAGAATGTCGGGGTTCTTCAAAACAGCGCGAGCAATCGAAAGGCGCTGGCGCTGGCCGCCGGAGAGCTTAACCCCGCGGTCGCCGATGTTGGTCTGGTAACCCGACTCGGTTTCCATAATGAAGTCGTGGGCGTTGGCGATCTTGGCAGCGCGAACCACCTCCTCCAACGAAGCGTCAGGAACCCCGAGGCGAATGTTATTGGCGATGGTGTCGTTGAACAGCACGGTCTCCTGAGCAACCATCCCGAGGTGGGAGCGGATACTGGCCATAGTGTAATCGCGAACATCGTGGCCGTCGATGAGCACGGAGCCCGACTGAGGGTCGTAGAAGCGAGGAACAAGGTCGCTAAGAGTGGACTTACCACCGCCGGAAGGGCCAACAAGAGCCACGGTCTCGCCTTTACGAACGGAGAAAGAGACGCCGCGGATGATCTCGCGGTCCTCGTAACGGAAGTGAACGTCGCGAAACTCAATCCCCTCGGTGAACCTGTCCAGAGCGCGGGCGTGAGGACGGTCGGTGATACCGGAGGGAGTGTCCAGAAGAGCAAACACACGTTCGCCAGCAGCGATACCCTGGTTGATAGTACCGAAAGCATCGGCGAAAGCGCGAACAGGGCGGGTAATCTGAGAGAAGATACCGATGTAGACGATGAACTCCACCCCACCCAACTCGCCCCGGAATACCAACGACGCCCCGAAGACCATCAACACAGCAACAGCCGAAATACCAAGAAACTCGCTCAGGGGCGAGGCCATCTGTTGGCGACGAGCCATCGAACGCATCAGGCGAGAGTAGATGTCGTTCATCGCGCGGTACTTACCGTCGGAGTAACTCTCGGCGTTATAACTCTTGATGATCTTGATGCCGGAGAGCGATTCGTCCAACTGGCTGGTCATCTGACCCAACTCCTGCTGAGCAGCGCGAGCAGGACGGCGAAGTTGGCGGACGATGGAACCGATAACGAAAGCCACCAGAGGGAGGAACACGACGGCGAAAACAGTCAACTTCCACGAAATGCCGATCATCACGACGAAGTAAGATATCACGAGCAACGGCTCGCGGAAGATCACCTGAAGGGTACTGGAAATGGCCTGCTGAACCATCGTCACGTCGGCCGAAAACTTCGATATTATGTCGCCCTTACGCTCGTTGGAAAAATAACCCACGTTGAGGCTCAGAACCTTGTCGTACATCGTGTTACGCATTCGACGGACCGTGTTGATACGAAGATTTTCTATGGTGTATTGCCCCAGATAGCGGAACAGGTTACTCAGGCAGGCGCTAACGACGAGCAACAGGGCAACGAAAATAAGCACGGATGTGGCGTCGGGCACCGCGCCGAAAAAGCGGTAAACAAGGAAGCTGACGAGCTGACCAAGGTAGTCGGCAGAGAACTCGAACGCGGGAGCGGAGGTGACCAGAGCGCTCTCCGACAATCCGAACAGGATGTTCAAGATGGGGATCACGAGCGTGAAGTTAAGCACATTGAACACGGCGTAGAGCAACGTGTAGAAGAAATACGGAATGGCGTACTTTTCGAGCGGCCGGCCGAACTGCAACAGTTTCCAGTAGGTATTCATAGCGGACAAAGATACAAAAAATCACTATCTTTGCGCAATGAAAATGGAAACCGTACTAAGTGGAATACGCCCCACGGGGCGACTGCATCTGGGAAACTATTTCGGAGCGCTACGCAATTTCGTGAGAATGCAACACGAGGCGCGATGCTTCTTCTTCATCGCCGACTACCATTCGCTAACCACCCATCCCGACCCGGCGTCAATGCACGACAACATACGCGATGTACTGGCAGAGTATCTGGCCGCGGGGCTCGATCCGGAAGTGGCGACGATATATGTACAGAGCGACGTGCCGCAGGTGGCCGAACTGTCGATGCTGCTAAGTATGCACGCGCCGGTGGGAGAGCTGGAGCGAACAGCATCGTTCAAGGACAAGATACGAAAGCAACCACAGAATGTGAACGCGGGTCTGCTGACCTATCCGGTACTGATGGCGGCAGACATACTACAACACAGGGCAGACAAAGTGCCGGTGGGAAAGGATCAGGAGCAACATCTGGAACTCACACGGGTCTATGCGAGGCGGTTCAACAGCTTCTACGGGGTGGAGTATTTCAAGGAGCCGACGGCGTACAATTTCGGGACGGAGTTGGTGAAGGTTCCGGGCTTGGACGGGAGTGGAAAGATGGGCAAGAGCGAGGGCAACGGGCTGTATCTTTCGGACAGCGACGCGGATATTCGCAAAAAGGTTATGAGAGCGGTGTCGGACAGCGGGCCGGCCGAGCCAGGAGCGCCGATGAGCGAGCCGGTAGCAAATCTGTTCACGCTATTGCGGCTGGTGTCGGCGCCCGAGGTTGTAGCACATTTTACGGATACATATAATCGCTGTGAGATTCGCTACGGAGATCTGAAAAAGCAACTGGCAGAGGACATCGTGGCTGTGGTGGCGCCAATCCGCGAGCGCATCGAAGCAATCCGGGCCGACGAAGCGTATCTGCATCGGGTAACCTCGGAAGGGGCGGAGCGTGCGAGAGAGAGCTCGGCAGCAACGCTGGCAGATGTGCGGGAGATAATGGGGATAAAAAGGTTTTAGTTGAACACAATATTCTGCTTTCAACAAGATGAAAATTTTTATATCTCATTCGTCGGCGAACAAGGACTATGGTGAGGCCATAATTGATTTGCTACGAGGCATTGGTGTTAATGATGATGAAATCATATTCACAAGCAACACGGCATATGGAATTCCCGTAGGACAAAACATATTTAATTGGTTAAAATCCCAGATAGATGATAAGCCATTTGTGATATATTTGCTTTCTGCCGAATACTATAAAAGCGTAGCCTGCTTAAATGAAATGGGGGCAGCGTGGATTGTGGAAAGCGAACACGCCGTACTTTTCGTCCCAGATTTTGATATTGATTGCAAAGAGTTCAGAAGCGGCGCTTTAGATCCACGGGAAATAGGCTTTTATCTTAATAATGAAGAACGACTACTATCTTTCATACAGCAGTTGGAGGAAAAATTTAACCTTTCGAAAAACTCTGTAATAATTAATCAGCAAGTCAAAAAATATCTCAAGACAATAGGGGAAGAAGTAAATACAGTTAATGTTGGACAAGTAGTTAGTGGAACTGCAATTACTGTTTCCGATGTTTCTCGAACTGCTGAAAAAAGCGAAACTAAAGACCCGTATTCAAAATTTATATCGGATGTTGAAAATAGGAAATTAAAGGACGATGAATTACTACTCATACAGTATATGATTGACGCTGGGAATGCAAGGTTAGATGTGGGTTGGCGGGAAGATTCTCAAATAGCCAAGATTAAACGCTGGGAGGAGATCAACGATTTAAACAACAAATTATCAAGCAATTTTCAGGGAGTAGTAGGTCGACTTCAAATGAGGCAATACGTAGAAGTATCTGAAATCACATCATACGGCAATCCCAGACAAGTAAAATTGAAATCCGAGATAGAATCGAATATTTTAGATTTGCCTCAAAAAATATTGCAAATAATATCCGCGACGTTTTCGAAGAACAAACAACAATTGCCATTTTAATAAAATGAAGCGGCACGACACGATATACCACAGGTTTCTACGGGCGACACGGAGGCTGACCGACCGGCAGGTGATGATGATCCTGGCCGTGGTGGTGGGGTTGTTGGCGGGTATCGGGACGTGGCTGTTCGAGCTGTTGCTGCACTGGGTGAGGCAGGCGCTCACGAGCTGGTTTCCGGGTGAGAGTCTGAGCTGGTTATATCTGGTCTACCCTGCGATCGGGATTATAATAGTGTCGCTGTTTGTGCGCTACGTGGTCAAGGACGATATCTCGGAGGGTGTTACGCGGGTGCTATATGCGATGAGCAAGAAGAGTTCGCGAATCAAGGGCCACAACACCTGGACCTCCATAGTGGGAGGAGCGACGACCATCGGTTTCGGGGGCTCGGTCGGGCCCGAGGCGCCGATAGTACTGACCGGTGCGGCGATAGGTTCGAACGTGGGACGGCTGGCGAGGCTCAACTACCGGCAGACAACGCTGCTGTTGTGTTGCGGGGCGGGGGCGGCTGTGGCGGCTATTTTTAAAGCGCCGATCGCAGGGCTGGTCTTCGTGCTGGAGATACTGATGCTGGAGATGACCGCGATGTCGATCATCCCGCTACTGTTGGCAACGATCACAGGCACCACGCTGGCATTCGCGCTGAGGGGTTTCGACCCGCTGATCGCGGTGAATGTGCCGGAGGTGTTCAAGATAGGGAATATTCCGATGTACATCGCCCTGGGGGTGGCGTGCGGACTGGTGGCGTACTACTTCACGTCGGTCAACGGAGCCGTGGGGGGATTCTTCCGCCGGAAGCTCGACCGCAGCTGGAAACGATGGGTGGTCGGAGGAGCGGTGTTGGGTGTGCTGTTGTTTCTGTTTCCGCCGCTCTATGGCGAGGGGTACGAGGCACTGGCCGAGCTGATGCACGGGCGGATGGATACGCTGTTCGAGGGGTCGCTGTTTTCGGATTACAGAGGGGTGCCGTGGGTGGTGGTGGCTTTTCTGGTTGCGACTCTGCTGTTGAAGGTCGTGGCGATGGCGACGACGAATGCCGCGGGAGGAGTGGGTGGAACGTTCGCACCGTCACTGTTTGTGGGAGCGTTCACCGGAGCGGCTATGGCATTCGTGTGCAATACATTCTTCGGGATGAGTCTGCCGCTGGTGTCGTTTACGCTGGTAGGGATGGCGGGAGTGATGGCCGGTGTGATGAAGGCGCCCTTGACCTCGATATTCCTCATAGCCGAGCTGTCGAACGGCTATGGGCTGTTCATACCGTTGATGATTACCACGGCAATCTCGTTCGTGATAGACTACTATCTCGACCCCGACTCGATCTACACAAAGCAACTCAGGCAAAAGGGAGAACTGTTGAGCCACGACAAGGATGCATCGGTGATGGTGTTCTTAGAGTTGAAGGCGCTGATGGAGACCGACTTCCTGAAGATCGACCGCAGCTATACGCTGGGTGACCTGGTGAAGATAGTTGCAAGCGCCAGGCGAAATATCTTTCCGGTGGTGGACGAGACGGATATACTGCTGGGTGTGGTGCAACTGGACGACCTGAGGCGAGATATGTTCACGCCCGAAAAGTACGACACACCCATAACCCACTATATGATCCCACCGCCGGATCGAATACTGTCGAACGAACAGGTGGCCGAAGTGTTGGAGAGGTTCGACGAGGTGGGAACGTGGATGCTGCCGGTGGTCGACAAACAGGGACACTATCTGGGATTCATCTCCAAGTCGAGGATACTGGCCGCGTACAGAGAGCAGTTGGTGGCGATATCACAATAAAAATATGAAAAAACTAACCCTTTTGCTGGCCGCGTTATTTGTCGCCGCCGGTGCAACAGCACAACACACGTTCAACCACGGGCCATATCTTCAGGGAGTGACCGAAGGCGAGGCGAGTATCTATTTCACAACCTCGGGGAGGGGGTTCTCGTGGGTCGAGGCGCGCGAGAAAGGCTCGTCCGCGGAGGCTCGGCGCTACGTCACGACCCGACACGGTCTCATCGAAGCCTACAACACCCGCAATGCGATCCGACTGGAGGACTTGAGGCCGGGCACGGAGTATGAGTACAGGATGGTGTCGAAAGAGATGGTCGATTTTCAGCCCTACAAGGTGACCTACGGAGACAGCATCACCTCGCCGTGGTACAGCTTTCGAACGGTCGACCCGAGAGCGAAGGAGTACACCTTCGCTGTGGTGAGCGATATCCACGGCGACGCAGAGAAGTACACAACGCTGTTGGTGCATCTGCCGATGGAGGAGGTGCAGACGGTGTTCCTGAACGGCGACACGGTAGATTACTTCGTCGAACCCGACCAACTATACCCCGCATACATCGACGCCTCGGTGGAGATGTTCGCTACGGGAAAGCCTTTTGTGGCCATCCGAGGCAACCACGAGACGAGGGGGGCGCTGGCCAGAGAATATCACAACTATGTTTATCGGCCGAACGGGGAGTACTACGGCTTGTACAAGGTAGGCGACACGGCGGTCGTGGTATTGGACTGCGGCGAAGACAAGCCCGACAGCCATCCGGTATATGCAGGACTGGTCGACTTCTACGACTATCGTGCCCGGCAAGCCGAGTGGCTAAAGGGAGTGGTGGAGAGCGACGAGTTCCGCTCGGCGGGGCATCGGGTAGTGATGATACACATACCGCCAATCGACCGTGCAGAAGCCGACGAGGATCGCTATCGCGAACTGGACGGCGGAACGCAACAAGTGTACGACTTCTTCGTACCGGTACTGAACGGAGCCGGGGTGGATGTGATGATGTGTGGGCACACCCACCGCCAGATGCTCTTCGAGCCGCAGGAGGATAGGGACTTCCCGGTCGTGGTGAACGACAATCGCAGCGCCTCTCTGGTGAGAGTCTCTTCGGCAGGCGTGAACGTACGAACCGTCGATGTGGACGGAAACGTGACCCTGGAGAGGGTGTTCTAACCCCGGGCCACGGCAGGCGGCAGTACCTCAAGCGACTCCGGCACCCCAACCGCCCTCTGCTCACTCTGCCGCAACCCTGCCCCTATGTTACTGGCCCCCGGCCTCTTTACGCATCAGGCGGAGGATCTTGCGGGTGCGCTGAGCGAGGTAAATGCCCGGCACGCGGCTATAACGCTCCAGGTACGGCTCGGTGTAACCGCGAATAGTGAGCAACTCCATACCCTCGTCGCGAGTGACGAAGAATCCGTGGCCCTCCAGAGCGCGAGTGAGCTCGTCCAGACGGCGGGTCTTGTCGATCGACAACGACATATTCACAGCCGAAGTCTGCACCAGATTGACCTTCACGTTGTACTGCTCGAAGATGGGGAAAATCTCCCCAACCTTCTCCTCCAACACGAACGAGTAGTCGCGCGGCCGGATCTGCAACAACACCTGTCCACGTTTGAGGATCAGAATCGGCACCTCGATCGGAGCAGCAATCTGGCCGCGGATCACGCTACCGGGAGCCATCTTGTCGCCGAACGGACGCACGTAAAGCGGAATGTTCTTATTTTGCAGCGGTTTGATCGTCTTGGGGTGGATGATCTGAGCACCACTGAAGGCCAACTCGACGGCGTCGAGGTAGGTCAACTCGGGAATGAACGTACTCTCGGGAAAGATCTTCGGGTCGGCGTTCAGAACCCCGATCACGTCCTTCCAAATTGCCACGCTATCAGCGTCGAGGATCGAGGCCACAACAGCGGCAGAGTAGTCCGACCCCTCGCGGCCCAGGGTTGTGGTCTTGCCCGAGGGAGTCGCGCCGATGAAGCCCTGGCCAACGAACACATCCACATCGGCACCAGCAACAGCCTCGCGAAGTTTGACGGTCGAAGCCTCCATATCGACGTTGGCGTATTTGAACTTCTGGTCGGTGACCATCGCGCGCCGCATATCGACCCAACGGTTACGAACCCCGACGGCATTAAGGTATTCGGAGATGATCGAAGTCGAAATCAGCTCGCCGAAGCTCACCAGAGCGTCGTACCACTTTTCGAAGTCGTTCTCGGTCGGGGTGGCAGTGGAAAGGATCCCGCGAGCCTCGTCGTAGAGTTTTTGCACGCCAGCGGGAGTTTTCGCACCCTTTGCGCCCGAGTCGCCCGGCCCCTCGAACAGCCCCTCGATGATCGTTGCGTGGTATGCCTCGACAGCAGTCCACTCAGCGAGCGCCTCGGCGCGGCGGCCGGCCATAAAATGGTCGACCACCACTTCGAGCGCGTTCGTGGTTTTCCCCATCGCCGAAACGATGATGAACAAACCGCCGCGCTCATCCTCCACGATGTATTTCAGGTTCTTAACCCCCTCGGCGCTACGAACCGACGCGCCACCGAACTTGTATACTTTCATACGCCAGCCGTAGGGGTTAGAGTTTGACCTTAGTATCGGTGTTCCAGAAGACGAACGAGTAGGTATCGGCCGCTTCGTCGATGCGTTTCGAGGTGGGCTTGCCTGCTCCGTGGCCAGCGTTGGTCTCGATGCGAATCAGGGTCGGGTTGTCGCACGCCTGATCGTGCTGAAGCTCGGCGGCGAACTTGAACGAGTGGGCCGGAACAACGCGGTCGTCGTGGTCGGCGGTGGTGACGAGGGTCGCGGGATAGCAGACACCCTCGCGAAGGTTGTGCAACGGCGAGTACTTATATATATACTCGAACTGGTCGGCGTTGTCGGCATTACCGTACTCGACGCTCCAACCCCAACCGACGGTGAAGCGGTGGTAGCGCAACATATCCATCACGCCGACAGCGGGAAGTGCAACCGCGAAAAGTTCAGGGCGCTGGGTCATCGCAGCGCCGACCAGAAGGCCGCCGTTAGAACCACCGGCGATGGCGAGTTTCTCGGGCGAGGTGTATTTGTTGGCGATCAGCCATTCTGCAGCGCCGATGAAGTCGTCGAACACGTTCTGTTTCTTTTCCAACATTCCGGCCCGGTGCCAAGCCTCGCCGTACTCACCGCCACCACGAAGGTTGACGTCGACAACAACGCCGCCCTGTTCCATAAACATTATACGCTGGGCCGAGAATCCGGGAGTGATGCTACTGTCGAAGCCGCCGTAACCATACAGGTAGGTAGGGTTGGTACCGTCGAGTTTGATGTCTTTCTTGTGAACGACGAACATCGGCACGCGGGTACCGTCCTTACTGGTGAAGAAGATCTGCTCGGTGGTGAACTCGTCGGGGTTGAAGTCGACCTCGGGACGGTCGTAGAAAGTGGAGGTGCCGGTTGCCAGATCGTAGTGGTAGACGGTCGGGGGCGCGGTGTAGGTCGACAGTGAGTAGAAGGTCTCCGTCGCGTCCCAACGGCCGCCGAAGCCCGAAGCCGTAGCCAACTCGCCGAGCTCGACCTCGCGAATCAGCTTACCGTCGATGTCGTATTGGATGACCTTACTGGTTGCATCCTTGAGGTATTTGGCGATGAAGTAACCGCCTGTCGAAGAGACTGTTTGGAGTCTCAGAGCGGGATCCTCGGCGATCACGTCCACAAGGCCGGCAGCAGGATTAGCAAGATCGACGCGAGCGAGGCGGAAGTTGGGTGCCTTGTCGTTGGTGTAGACCCAGGCGGTGTCGCCCTCAGCGTGAACAACGGAGTATTCGTTCTCGAAGCCCGGAAACAGCACGCGGAAAGCACGCTCATCGGCCCGGCGGTAGAGCAACTCGGCACCGCTCGTACCCTCGGAACCGACCACAAAGATCCAACGGCCGTCGTAACTTGGGTAGCCGTGGAAGTAGCGCAACGGGTGAGCGTCGTCGCGATAGATGCGCACGTCGGCGCTCTGAGGGGTGCCCAGCGCGTGGTAGTAAACCATCTGGTGCTGGTTCTGGACGGAGTAGATGTTACCATCCTTGGGAGCCTCGTAGCAGCTGTAATAGAAGCCCTTGGAGTCGGGAGCCCACGTCGCGCCGGAGAACTTCACCCACTCGACAAGGTCGGAGGTGTCGGCACCGGTTTCGACGTCGCGAACGTGGATTTTCACCCAATCGGAGCCCGCGGCAGCAACCGCATAAGCCATCCAACGACCGTCGCGAGAGAAGTCGACCTCGCCCAGAGCAACGGTTCCGTCCGTGGAGAGCGTGTTGGGGTCGAGGAAGAGCTCGGGTGCACCGTCGAGGCCCTTCTTACGATAGAGAACGCTCTGATTCTGAAGCCCGTCGTTGTGGTAGAAGAAGTACCAATCGCCCACTTTCGACGGCGCACTGGTCTTGGGATAGTTCCAAAGCTGGGTCAGGCGTTCGCGAACGGCGTCGCGGTAGGGAATTTGATCCAAGTAGTTGAACGTCACTTTGTTTTGTTCGGCAACCCAGGCGGCTGTCTCGGCCGAATCGGCATCCTCCAGCCAGCGGTAGGGGTCGGCGATGGGTGTGCCGTGGTAATCTTCCACAACGTCCCCGCGCAGGGTTTCGGGATAGGGCAACATCGTGATGGTGTTTTTTGTTTTCTGGCAGCAAGCGGCTGCCGCACAGGCGATTAGAGCAAGGGTCAGGAGCTTTTTCATAATTGTTGGTTTTGTATTTTGCGGATTTTGCCACAAAAGTAACTATTTTTGGCCAATGTTTTACTTTTTCGACGAACTAACTTCCACCATCGACGAGGCGCGCGACGAACGTTACGTTCACGGCGACGTCGTGGTAGCCGAACGCCAGACGGCGGGACGAGGACAGAGGGGGAAAAAGTGGAGCAGTCCTGAGGGTAAGAACCTGATGTTCAGCGCGGTGATGGACTCGTCGTTCTTGCGGGTCGGCGAGCAGTTTTTGTTGCTGCAAACCGTTGCGCTGGCGCTGGTCGACACTTTCGCGCTTTGGGGCCTCGATGCGCGGATCAAGTGGACGAACGACATCTATATCGGTGACCGTAAGATAGTTGGAGTGCTGATCGACCACTCGGCAGGCGAGGGCGGGATGTTGCGTCGCAGCGGTGCGGGGATCGGTATAAACGTGAATCAGAGGGAGTTCGACCCGTCGCTGCCCAATCCGACGTCGATGGCTCTGGAACTGGGCCGCGAAGTCGACCGGCGCGAGGTTCTGGAACGGTTTTATGAGTGTCTGATGACGCGGCTCGGGGAGCTGCGGGCGGGCTCGCAACAATTATTAAACGACTACCACGCCCGCATCTACCGCCTCGGGGTTCCGGCGAGTTTCGAACTGCCAGACGGCAAACGCTTTACCGCAACGATTCGCGGCGTCGGGCCGGGCGGCGAACTGCTTCTGGACAACGGCCGTGACACAAAAAGTTACCTCTATCGCGAGGTTTCGTTCATAATTTAATATCTTTGCACTCGGAGCACCTCACGCTCAGTTTGGTATATTTTTAGACAGGAAGACCGGAGGTTTTTGGCCTCCGGTAAGGTCTTTCTGTCGAAAATCTGTATGCTGTGAGGTGAGGTGCTCAGCAGCCGGGGGTCATTTTTTGACTGTGTAATTCAAAGGTGACTCGGTGAATATCAACGATATAGCGCTTTCGCTCGAAGATGGTGTGGGGGCATTGACGGCTGCGGCGTTGTTGGAGGAGTTCGGTTCGGCGGAGGCAATTTACGCCGCCTCGCCGAGCGAATTGACCCGCGCCGGGTTGCGCGAAGGGTTAGCCCTGCAAATCGCCCGCAAGGAGGCGCATCGTCGGGCAGCCGCCGAGCTGAAATACATTGATAAACATGGCATTACGGCTGTGGCGTCAACCGATGAAGACTATCCGCCGTTGATGCGCGAGGCGGCCGACCATCCCCACGTGTTGTATGTTTGTGGTGACGTCAATGCGCTGACACTCAGGTGCGTTTCAATCGTCGGCACGCGGCAGTTCGACACCTACGGCGACGTAATGTGCGACCGCCTCGTGAAGGGTCTCGCCGAGCGTGTGCCGGGTCTGTGCATCGTCAGTGGGCTGGCGTTCGGCGTCGATATGAGCAGCCATCGCGCGGCGCTACGCCACGGTGTACCGACTATTGCAGTGATACCCAATGCGTTGCCTAATCCTGTTCCCGCTTCGAACGCCGGGATTGTGCGCGAAATAGTCGCCCGCGGAGGCGCCGTGGTGACCGAACTCCACTCGAACAGCAAGCAGAAAGGCAATTTTTACATACCGCGCAACCGACTGATCGCAGCGCTGAGCGAGGGTACAGTGGTGGTTCAGAGCGACTTAGGCGGCGGCGCGATGACCACGGCCGACTTTGCATTCGGCTACAACCGGCTTGTGATGGCGGTCCCGGGGCGCGCGACAGACAAGACTGCAAAGGGCCCTAACTGGCTGATCAAGAGTAATAAAGCGCAGATGGTCTGCAACGGCGAGGATGTGATTCGAACGCTCGGATGGGATCTGACTGTGGAGAGTGTTGGGCCTCGCGTTACTCCCGCGGTTGAGGCGGGTTTTGGAGCGGAGGCTGGGGCTATTTCTGTCGATGCAGCCGGACTTTTGGGCTGTTTTCGCGGTGGCGATGCCATTTCGGTGGACCTGCTGAGCGAGCTTAGTGCTTTGAATCACAGCGAGTTGGCGCCAATTTTGCTTAAACTCGAATTTGCCGGAAAAATCACGCGCCTGCCCGGCGGACTTTACGAACGAATTGCCTGACGCGGCAAAAACACAAGGTATGATCGACACACATTCGCACCTCTATCTTGAGGATTATGACGCTGACCGTGAGCAGGTTATCGCACGCGCTGCGGAGGCCGGAGTGACGCACGTTTTCTGTCCGGCGGTGAGTTCCGCGAGCCACCCGCGGTTGATCGAACTGTGCAGTGCGTATCCCGATTTTTGCCTGCCAATGATGGGCGTCCACCCGACCGAAATCAACGATAATACACAGTGGGTTAACGAGTTGGATATCGTAGAGGAGTACCTTTCGCGGCCGCCTGTGCGGAGATTCTGGGCCGTGGGCGAAATTGGGCTCGACCTGCACTGGAGTCGCGATTTCTTGGCCGAACAGACCGCCGCTTTCGAACGCCAACTCTCACTGGCTCTGCGCTTTGATCTGCCCGTCGCCATCCATTCACGCGATGCCTGGGCCGAGACGCTCGACGTGCTGGAAAAGTACACCGGAACGGGCCTGCGCGGTGTGATGCACGCCTTCAGCGGGGGCCTCGACGAGTACCATCGCGTGCGTGCGGTGGGCGATTTAGTGCTCGGAGTCGGCGGACCAGTGACATACCGTAAGAATTTATGGATCAGCTTATTGCCACAGCTCGACCCGGCCCATATCGTGCTCGAAACCGACGCCCCGTGGCTCTCCCCCACCCCTTTGCGCGGCCAGCGAAACGAGCCGGCGTACCTTATATATATACGCGCCGCGGTGGCCGAAATTCTGGGTCTCGCGCCCAATGAGGTCGACCGAATTACGACAGAAAATGCGCAGCGGGTGTTCGGTCAATTGCCGGGTTGACGCGTCGGCTGGAACTTCATCGCGTCGAGCACAACCAACTGATAATCACCGCTAAAGTAACCTAACACGCCTTCGATTCGTCCCTCTCCGGCGGGCAGCAACCACGTCGCGAAACGAGCATACCGGCTCGTGCGCACGATCAACGTATTACCCTGTCTATCAATAATATGTCTGTTTGTCGCCGAGGGAGGTTCGGTCGCGGGATCTGTAGCGAGAACGTGGTTTGGGGCGCGGGCGGCTGGAGTCGCGGCTCCGGTAGCGGAGTGAGTCGCGATCTCAGGATTGGTCAGGGCTTCGGTTTCGGCCCATTGTTGCCCTTGCTCGACGAAAGACACCCCCTCGAACGCCACAAAAGTGGAGATATGTTGCAACGATAACTCGCTGAATGTAAGAATAGTAGGCAGAACTTCGCCGCAAAATTCGTTGTCGCAACTCAGATGCTCCGCCGCCTGCGCCTGACCGAGCGGTTCCACTTCATACTCTCCAAACGGTTGAGCACCAAGCTGTAACGTGCCGCCATACGAGCCCAACCACAACCCATTACACCGCACCGTGACGTGCGAATGCACTCGAAACTGCTTAAAAATCTGATCCATAGCGAGTTTCACTTCTATACCGCCTGTTCCGTCATCCACCAGCAGCGTGTGATAAAAATTGCCCTGATCGTCGCTCGAAATGACCGCTCCCTCAATACGTATTTCGCTGTCAATCAGCGTAGAAGCTCCTCTGTACAGCGTTTTCAGATAGGCAATCGACACGGTCTGCTCTTCGCCATCATCGGGCCCGGGCAGATCGCTCGTCGAACGGCATGCTACAAGAGCCAAGAAGCTAAAAATCAATATCTTCCTCATCACGTAACTTCAGCAAAAAGTGTTCTCGTCCACCGCCGCCGCGGCCCCACAACAAGATTCCGGTCAGCGACCCCTCCCCGCGCGGAACCGTGGCTCCAGCAAACGATGCGTAACCGCTTGTAACAATGGTAATTGAATCAGTCTGCGGGCGCCCCGTAAAATCATCAGGGCCTCGCTCAGACGAGCGAAATTTAACATAACCAGTCGTCGGTTCGGGCCACCTCGTCGCCCAAGTCGCGCCGGTAGCCAGGGCCCCGTCCGCTCGAAGACCGTCTATCCGCACAAGTCGACCACACAAATCACTGTCTAACAGCGCAATATCTGTCACAATCGGCGACACCGGAATCACACTTCGTTCGGCCATCACCCACTCCGCCGCGACTACCGGATGATAGAAATAGCCTGTGGGATAGCGACTTCCTGGATCCGGTGGCAGTCCGAGTTGCATCACCCCATCGCGCCAGCCGACCGCCAAGCCACGCACCGATACAACAACCTGCTGACCAGGATGATACACAGCATCCAGGTCGGGCCAACCCGCCATAATTTCGACCGCGCCGGTGCCATCGTCAATCAGAAACGTGTTGTAAAAATTCCCGGCTCGCGTGCTCGACACGACCCGCCCGGCAATCACAACATCGTTCGCGATAACAACCTCTGCACCAGACATATAATCACGCAATTCCGCAATCGTCACATTCCGCGGACGGGACGTATCCTCAAACTCCGGAACCGTCCACGACCCGATGCAGCCGACCAGCGAAAAGGCCACAAAAACACAACATAACAGCCTCATAATCTATAACTTACAGTAACATTCCACGTCATCGGATAGCTCCACAAATATTTCGACGGAAACGGCACCAATGTCCGCTCCGACCCGCTGCCGAGGCGCCGGATTCTCATCTGCTCGTATCCTGAGTGTATTATACTGGTTGATAACAAATTACGCGCCGAACCGACAATCCGCAGATATCCGCGTCTCAACACCCAACCTTTTGATACTGAGGCTCCGAGCGTAAACGCGTCGGGCAACCGCTCCTGACCCGTAAACAGGGCCATCACTTCGGGCGCGGCATTGATTCCCACGATTCGCGACGAGTGGTAGAGCGGATTTATCTCTACGTGGCGCCGCCCGAGCCACTCGCCGTAAAGCGTTATGCGCCAATACTTTCGATCATAATATTCGAGTTTCGTCCCGAGCACGGTTTGCGGTGGCCCGGTCCTCAGCCCGCTCACGTAGCAAACGATGTCGTCGGAAATCAGGCGGCCCGTTGCGTCGTCGAAAATCGTGGCTCGCGGCTCCGAATTGTACCGAAAATCGCCCACAGAGGCACCCATAGCAAGGGTCAGCGGCCTCGCAAGTCTCACCTCGGCCCCCAATTCGACCCCCATCGCGAGACGATTGACGCCCCGAACGACCATATCGGAAAACGCGCCCGCAAGGTCGTCATAATAGCGATACACTTGTGTTTCAGACGTTTGTGCGTTAACAAAAGCCGCCGCACGCAGCCTCGCCCCTTCGCCCGTCCACACCCACGCAGCCTCCGCTCCAAAGAGCCCTGACGGGGTCAAATCGCTGACCATAAGACTGTTTTGCTCTGGAGACAGGAACATATCTGCCATCCGCGGCGCCTCGGTCGCGGCAAGTGCGGAAACGGACAGAGAATGGCGCACACTTGGACTCCAATACGCTGACAATGAGGCTGAAAAAGTCGTAAATTCGACCGCCGGCGAGCGCCCGAACGACCCGCCGAGCCCCTCCGCCGCGTCGCCCGGAAAAAGTTCCTTCTCGTAGAACCCCTCGCGCTGCATCCGCGCATAAGTCAGCGAAGCCTCCGCAACAAGCCCGTATGTCGCTCTGTTCCAATGCAATGATCCGAAAACCGAAGGTCGCAGTCGCGTAAACGCATAATCGTATCCAAACCGCTTACCCACAGCTACTTGCCGCCCCGGATTCCTCAGATCATTTTCGTTCGGCGGCTCAGCGTGATACTCCCCGTCGGTCGGGTCGTCGGCATACTGATCAATATTCGGAAGCCACTGAGCACCAAGTAGATCGGCCGCCTCCTTGAAAAACCGCGAACTCTCCACCCCTACCCGTACACCATAAGCTAACGACAACTCGCTGTCAATCTGAGCATTAACCGTTGCTGCAAGATGCACGTCGTTCGCCTGCTCGACCTGCTCTTCGACCAGATATGTCGCCCTGCCATCTGCCGCCAAAGTGTTGTTATAGTATAAGTTATGCCAATTCACCTGCGTTATCCGCTCGTCGCCCGACCGCCAAGCCGCCTCGACCAACTCCTCCGCCGCGCCGGGTGGAAAAAACGACGGCATCGAGCGATAATAATCTGGCATCGGCGAGTGCGTGTCCATCCAAGCGAGCCGCGAACGACCTCCACGAGCACGACGGTAAGCAACTGAAACATAAAGCATTCGTTCGCGACCAATACCTCCGGCAACGCCCTCGGCAGCGGCAAAACTTCCCAGCGGCACCGAAAACTCCACCGCGCCGAAAAACTGCCGCACGCCGTTCACTCGCGAATTCCGCACACGCCCCTCTTGAAGACCCCAAACCGGATTGTATAACTTATTGCCTATCAGAGCAAAAGCCTCTTCTGTTGCGGCCGTTCGCGCACCACGTTCCGAAACGCCACCCGCTCCGAAAAAAGTCAACCGAGCGCCACTTGCCCACTCCTTCGACAGCGATGCAACGCCACCTAACGCATTGGTAAACACACCTTTGATATGGCCGTCGTCACCTGCTTCGCCCGTCGCACCGACAGTCCACGACCAACCACGCCCACCGGCCCCGGAATGCCGCAAATCGCCCCCGCCGCGTGAATATCGGTCGCCCGCGCGCGTCAAAACATACAGCCCCTCACCCGCAGCCTGCAACGAATAACTTTCCACGCCACCGACAACAGCAGCAGGTCGCGTAACAGATAAACCGGCGCGCCTAAGCAACGTAATAAGCGAATAATCAGGATATTGCGTAATGTCATCCATCAGGTCGGCACCCGCCAGCACAACGCGATATCTGCGATCGTCGAGTCCGCGCTGGCGGTATCGAACGTCGCCAAAGCGGTAGCGCGCAAACTCCTCGAACGGCCCCGACTGGCTCCAGGCGGGGGTCACGAAAACCCCGCGGTCGCTCTGGGGCGCAAACTCGGGCTCGACCCGCCGCTCGAAAAGCTCGGCCCGCTCCAGCCAAGGCTCGTCGGACTCCCACTCCGGCTCCTCGGACATCCACACCGGTTCGGCGGGTGAAAATTCGGTGTCGTGTGTTTGCGCCTCGGCCTCGAAAACGCAAGAAAACAAAACCGCCGACAAAACGACCCGCAAGGAAACCAGCCGCGCTCCAACCGCCCAACATACCAATTTCGTCCTCTGTTTTTGCATTCGCGTGACTTTTTTTTGATATTTTCACACAAAGGTGGCGAAAAACAAGGCGACAGAGCGGGGGAGTTCTCCCCGCGCACTAACGAAATAATTCCTCAATCTTTGTCGTATTATAAGGTACGGCAATGACTTACGACGAGGAGTGGAAATATGTTCGCAACAGGATTCAAGAGCTTCGACTGGCCCGTGGTTGGTCGATTCAGGCTCTTGCGGACTACGCGAACAAGGATCGCCGCGACGTCAGCCGCATCGAGAAAGGGCAGGTGAACAGCATCACGCTCCAGACCCTCTGTAAGATCGCCGAGGCCCTCGAAGTTCCTCCCGCCGAGCTCCTCCGTAAATAGCCCCTACCTTAGCCCCGCTTCCTCCAACACTTTTCGGATATCGTTGTGTAGCCGTTTGTAGAGGAAACAGTCCTTGTAGTCTTCGTTGTAGATTAGCGTGTCTCGCACATTCAGAAGGGAGTTTCGGTAGTTGCTCAGCTCGTTTCCCAGAGCCACTCCCCTCTGCGCCGAGTTGGTTATGTAGTCTCCTGCCAGCACTTTCAGCCTGTCGCACACGGCGCTCAGCATCGGCATCACCACGTTGTCCAGTAGCGTGTGGCCGTGCATAAACAGATACGTATTCTCCGGCTCGACCCCTTGCCCATCCAGCCTCAGCTTGAACTCCTCCACTCCCGCCACGTGCTTCTCGTGATGCGTTGCCAGCGAACGCAGCCTCTTTTCGACATTTCCTTTCAGCCACCGTAGCGTTCCAGTGCCGTTGTTCTCGATCTCCAGATAGTTTAGCCTCACGGTGTTTTTGAAATCTATCAGCTTATACACGTGCTCGTCGCCCAGCATCGCCGAGTAGGCATACCACGCGAAGGCCGGGAAGACTATCCGCGAGTACTCCTCCAGAAACCTCTCGAAATCGAAGATATGGCGATCATTTTTCGTCGCCCTCGTGCATACTGTGTGTAGCGACGGGGCGTAGCACAGATAGTTTTCCGAGGCGTAGGTATAGGTATGGAACAGATACTCCGCACTCAGCAGTCGCTTGCTCTGCGGGGTTGCTCCGTTGAACAGATAGTCGAAATCGCTGTCCACACACAGTAGCCTCTCCGGCGAGGCCTCGGGCAGCATCTCCATCACCACCCTCTTTCCCTTTGCCAGATCGGGCCTCGGTGGTACGGCCACTTCGAACGTCACCCTCGGACTCTCGAAGTCGTCGAATATTCCTCTCCAGAACGCCACATCGTCGTACCCTTCCACAAAAACCTCCACCCTCCGCCGCCCGTCCCGCTCTACACGGTGTGCATTCCTATCGTGTGCTTCAGCCATTTTCCTTGTGCTCTCAGTACTTGTTCAATTATGTCCCTCACACATCCTTTCCCTCCTCCGTATTGCGACACGTATGCCGCTATCTCCATCACTTCGTGACACGCGTCTGCCGGACACACCGGTAGTCCCACCATCCTCATCACATCCAGGTCCGGTATGTCGTCTCCCATATAGACCACATTCTCCAGCTTCAACCCGTCTCTCTCCACCACTTCCCTCAACACTTTCGCCTTGTCCGCCACATTGGTAAAGATCTCCGTGATCTTCAGTAGCTCGAATCTTCTCTTCAGCATCGCTCCCCTGCCTCCCGTTATGATATATATCTTGTAGCCCTCGCTTATCGCATACGTCAGCGCATACCCGTCCCGCGCGTTGTATATTCTCAGGAAGTCGTCGCCCGGTAGCAGGGTTATACCTCCGTCTGTGAACACTCCGTCCACATCGAACACGAACGCCTCGACCCTGGTCAGTTTTTCTTTGAAATTTTCCATATCAACTCGCTCACATATTCATACAGCGGCACCAATTCCGGATGGTCGGCTCGTAGCATCGCAAGGTGTTTTTTCTGAATCGTCACATCTCCCCGCGCCGCCGCGCCCGTTTGCGCATACCTGGGCGAGCTCATCGACAACGCTTTGTGATAGGTTTCGGCCACGATGGGTTTCAGTATTTCGAAATTCTCTCCCGCATCTGCTGCGACCTTTTCTCCCAGCGACAGCATCGCATTCGAGAAGTTGTTCGCAAACGCTCCCGCCAGATGTATGTGCGCCCTCTTTGCCGAATCCATCTCCGACACCCTGTCGCTCAGCGCATCGGCCACCTCTCGAACCACTTCCAGCGCCCGGCCCGTCGAGCCCTCTATGAAGAACGGCGTCTCGTGGAAGTTCTCTATCCTGTGGCCCCACGTGAAACTCTGTAAGGGATACATCACCGCCTTGTCCACAATCTTGTTCGAGATATCTTCCATCGGAACACACCCCGCTGTATGCGCCACCACTGCTCCTGGCGCAAACGGCAGACTCGCCGACACTTCTCCCACCGCCCCGTCGCTCACCGCCAGTATGTACAGATCCGCTGCCGGTAGTTGCTCCGGGGTGTTGTGCTTTCTGGCCCACAATCCCGCCAGCCGTATCCCGTGCGCTGCGGCGATCTCTCTCGCCAGCCCTTCGCCCACTCCACCGTCTCCCACTACCACCACTCTCAGCGTTTCGCTTCCTCGCTTGAATATGTTTCCTCTCTTGTGCGCCCTGTTCAGCGCGGCCTGCCTTCTCTCGAACTCGCCCACGTTCTGCATCGCGAACGACAGCTCGCCCCCGAACAACAGTATCTGCCACGAGATTTGCAGCCACAGCAGGAACAGTGGTATCGCCGCAAATGTCCCGTAGATCGCGTTGTAGTTGCTCAGATAGCCCTGAATGAAGACATATATCACCTGAAATGCGCTGAACCCGATGCCCGCCACTATTCCCGCCTTCAGTGCGTTCTTGTACTTCACCTCGGTGTTTGGCAGCACGAAATATATCACCGAGAACATCACAATGACGATCGCCACGGCCACCACTCCGAACAGTATCTCCGCTCCTAATGTTCCCGTGACCATCTCCACGTTTTGCCTCATCGCCACATAGACGCTGTTGGCGGCCAGCAGTAGTATCGGCACCAGAATCATCAGTGCCATATATGCCGAGAATCTCCTCGCGAAGGACCTCGATCGCTTCACTTCCCAGATGTTGTTGAACGCACCCTCGACATTCCCGAAGACCTGTATCACCGCCCATATCAACACGAAGAACGCACTCACGGCCATAATTCCGCCCTTCGTCCGGCCCAGCAGGTTGTTGATAAAGACCACGATCTGGTCGACTATTTCCGGATACTTGGGCATAATCTCGTAGAGGTATCCATTAAACGAGTCCTCCATCCCGAAACCCTTGAAGACCACAAAAACTAAAGCCAGTATCGGCACCAGCGACATAATTGTGAAGAAGGATAATGCTGCGCTTCTGATGGCTGTGTCGTGCCGCCCGAAACCTTTGGCGGTCAGTATGATCACCCTCAGTTGCCTCACCGCCCACCAGCTCTTTCCCGAGATCCTGTTCGGATCGGTCAGCCACACCCCGTGTGTGAGAAAATCTATAATCTTGCGGATCATATCTGCAAAGATAGCGAAAAATTCTTACTTTTGTGCTACTTATGCTTTATCCGTTGCAGTTCCGGCCGCGCGAGAAACCGCGCCTCTGGGGTAGTGAAAGTTGGGTGGTCTCGGGGTTGGGGGGCGACGTCTCTCTGATCACGGGCGGCTTCCTTAAGGGATCGTCTCTGAACGAGGCCGTGGAGGTCTATATGGGCGAGTTGGTCGGGGACGAGACGTACCTTCGCTTCGGTGAGGAGTTTCCTCTTTTGGTCAAGTTTCTCTCCACCCGCCAGACACTCTCCGTTCAGGTTCATCCTCGCGACGAGCTTGCCGCCTCTCGCCACCGCGCTTGGGGTAAGACCGAGTTCTGGTACATCCTCTCTGCCGCACCCGACGCCGAGTTGTTGATCGGCTTCCGGCCTGGGGTTACTCAGGAGATTTACCTCGACGCCTTGGCCCACGGCGAGGTCGATGCTCTGTTGAACCACATTCCCGTCCGCGCGGGCGAGGCTTACTTCATTCCCGCCGGTACTGTCCACGCCATCGGCGCCGATATCACTCTGGTGGAGGTCCAGCAGACGAGCGACATCAACTACCGCATCTTCGACTGGGGCCGCACCGGCTCCAAAGGCCGTCCTCGCGAACTGCACACCGACCTTGCTCTGGAGGCTATCGACTTCGCCGCTCCCGTTCGCCGCGTGACTCAACACCCTTCCGCTGGCGAGGCTGCTCTGCTCGTCGAATGCTCCGAATTCACTGTCGACCTTCTCGACGTTTCCGGCTCCTCCGAGCGCGAGCTCTCTTCTCGCGAATCGTTCACCATATACGTTTGTACTTCCGGGGAGCTTGCTGCCGAAACACCTGGGGGGAAGCTCTCTCTGAAGGCCGATGATACTGTTCTCATTCCCGCCGACCAAACCTCCGTCACCTTTTCCGGCAACGGCCGCTTGTTGGAAATATATATTTGAAAGCCATTATGCCTTCTATCTCACACCGCGGCGCGGCCCTGCCCGCCTCTCCGATCCGCAAACTCGCTCCGTTGGCCGACTCTGCCAAGTCTCGGGGCGTCAAGGTCTACCACCTCAACATCGGCCAGCCCGACATCCGCACTCCCCGGATCGGCTTGGAGGCTCTTCGCTCCATCGACCGCCCCGTGCTCGAATACACTTCCAGCGACGGGTTGCTCGCCGTTCGCCAGAAGTTCGTCGACTACTACCGCCGCTTCGGCGTTTCGGTTTCTCCCGACGAGATGATCGTTACCACCGGCGGTTCGGAGGCGATCCTGTTCGCTCTTTTGTCGTGCCTCGATGCCGGGGACGAGGTTATGATGACCGAGCCCGGTTACGCCAACTACATCTCTTTCGCCCAGCAGGCCGGGGTTAAGGTCGTTCCCATTCCCACCTCGATCGACAACGGATTCGCTCTTCCTCCCTTAGCCGAGTTCGAGCGTTACATCACTCCCCGCACCCGCGCTCTTCTCCTTTGTAATCCCAATAACCCTACCGGATACCTTTATAGCCGTCAGGAGCTCGACCAAATCTCCGAGATTGTTCGTAAGCACGATCTGTTTTTGATTTGCGACGAGGTTTACCGCGAGTTCTCCTACTCTCCCGAGCCTTACACTTCGGCGCTGACTCTGCCCGGTTGCGAGCAGAACGTAGTGTTGGTCGACTCTGTTTCTAAACGTTACTCCGAGTGCGGGCTTCGTATCGGTATGCTCGTCACCCGTAACCGCGATGTTCGCGCCGCTGCTATGAAGATCGCTCAGGCGCGCCTCTGCCCTCCTTTGGTTGGACAGTTGGTTGCGGCTGCTTCGACCGACGCACCGGACAGCTACATAAAGGCTATCTACGACGAATACATCTCTCGTCGCGACTTGCTGATCGCCGGGCTGAACTCCATTCCGGGCGTTTTTTCTCCCTCTCCTCGTGGTGCTTTCTACACTATGGCCCGGCTTCCCGTACCCGACGCCGATGCTTTTTGCGCCTGGCTTCTGACCGACTATCAATACAAAGGTGCCACCGTTATGATGGCACCTGGTAGTGGATTTTACGCCGATCCGGCTCGTGGTCGTGACGAGGTTCGTATCGCTTACGTTCTCAACCGCGACGACCTCTCCGCTGCTCTGGAGATCCTCGCCCGCGCTCTCGAGAGCTACCCCGACCGCCTGCGTTAGAGAACTACCATCCAGACGATGGTCTCTTTCACTGTCGTTACGACTGGGTTTTTGCCCTCTTCGTCGTAGTGGGTGATGTCGTACATCCGTATGATTTGTTCGTTGGTGGTGCTTGTTCTCACGTTGCTTAGTTTTTCCACCAGCGTTCCGTTCTGCGCGTCGCCGTCCTTGTATATCTCGTATTGGAGTACCTCGCCCTGCACATAGACTCCATACTCGACAATGTCTTCACCCTTCTTAGTCGTCCTGTTGTACCCTCCGGCGTAGTGTGCTTCCGACACTTTGAACGTCTCCTCCGTGCCGTCCTCATACGTTACCACCTTATCGTAGTTCACCTGTGTTCCGTCATACACATACGGTCCTTGTACTGTTCTCACTCCGTCCTCCAGGGTTTCGAGCCTCGACACTCTCTCTCCGGAGAGGGTTTGCTCCCACAACTCGATTGGTTCTGTTTCGCTTCCGCCCGCTCCCATCAGAAACACCTCGCGCTTTACCAACACATTGTACTGCTTCGAATAGGTTTGCACCCTCTTGTGCGTCGCGGTAGGTATTCCGCTTCCGGTGTAGTATGTCCTCAGGCTTGTCATTTCGTAGGCGGCTGCGTCCCACTCATATTCCGACTCTTCGTAGACCACCACTCCGTTGACTTTTTGGGTCTCGCCCGTGGTCTGTCCATACTCGTCGTAGGTATACTCCGTGAGGGTCACCTGCGTTCCGGTTTTCTCTTCCCTCGACATCAGTGCCGGCATCACACCGTTTCCGTTGTTGTCGTTCTTGTTGCAGCCTACCGTCCCGATCAGGGCGGCTGCGAATACGAGAATGATTTTTTTCATACCTTTGTTCTTTACTGAGATTTCTGATTAATGTTTGGCCGCAAAGTTACTGATTAATTTTTTCTAAAAAAAACGCGATATTATGTAAAAAATGGTTGTATGTATTGCATAGTATTATTTTTTGCGTAACTTTGCGGCATCAAAACTGTGGTTTATGATCAAGATTCGCGACCTGAACAAGACTTACAACCTCGGCCAGCCCAACGCTCTTCACGTTTTGAAGGGTATAGATATGGACGTTGCGGCTGGCGAGTTTCTCTCCATAATGGGTGCTTCGGGGTCTGGTAAGTCGACTCTTTTGAACGTGATCGGCATTCTGGACAACTACGACTCCGGGGAGTACATTCTGGACGGCATTCCGGTTCGCGACCTTAGCGAGACCTCTTCGGCCGAGCTTCGTAACCGTAAGGTCGGGTTCATCTTCCAGTCGTTCAACCTGATCTCCTATAAGAACGCTCTGGAGAACGTCGCTTTGCCTCTGTATTATAACGGTATTCCTCGTAAGAAGCGTAACGAGTTGGCTGCCGAGTATCTCGAAAAGCTCGGCTTGAAGGATCACGCTCTCCACCTTCCCAGCGAGTTGTCCGGCGGCCAGAAGCAGCGTGTCGCCATCGCCCGCGCCCTGATCTCCCGGCCCAGTATCATCCTTGCCGACGAACCCACCGGCGCTCTGGACACTACCACGAGCCGCGAGGTGATCGAGATAATGCGCGAGGTCAACCGTTCGGAGGGTATCACGATGTTGATCGTCACCCACGAGGGGGCTGTTGCTCGCGCGACGGACCGTATGATCTACCTTCGCGACGGTCGCATCGAGTCCGACAAACACAATCCTAACCCCGTCATTGAGTTCTGATGTTCGACATTCTGGGCGAAATATTGGAGACTATGCGGCGCAACAAACTGCGCACGTTCCTCACCGGGTTTGCCGTTGCTTGGGGTATCTTTCTGTTGATCGTTCTTTTGGCAGCCGGTACCGGTTTGCAGAACGGCGTCCAGAGTAATATGGCCGGTCAGGCGACTAATTATATCAACATCCGCCCGGGTTGGACTTCGATGCCTTACAAGGGCCTGAAGGCCGACCGCCGTATCCGGTTCGACGAGCGTACGATAGATTACGTCCGTAGGAATATTCCCGAGGTGGAGTACCTTTCCGGCGTCATTTTCCACAACACCCAAAGCGTCAGTTACGGCAAGCAGTACGGTACTTGGCAGATCATCGGCGCTTCTCCCCAGGCAGTCAACATCCACAACCTGACTATCCTCAAGGGTCGCTTCGTTAACGAGATCGACGACGGCCAGAAACGTAAAGTTGCTTTCATCCATAAGTTGGCCGAGGAGACTCTCTTTCCTCACGGCGAGGAGTCGTTGGGTAAATACATCGTCGCGGACGGAATCTCTTTCCAGATCATCGGGGTTTACGAGTGGTTGGACGGTTCGAACGACGCGCTCATCTTCGCTCCGTTGTCCACCGCCAAGATGCTTTACGACCGCGGTTGGGGCATCAGTCGTATCGACCTCACGGTTTTGGGTATTAAGAATATGAAACAGTACGACGAGTTCGTGCTTCGCCTTCGCGGTAAGTTGGGGCCATTGCTCGGGTTCGACCCTGCCGACACCTCCGCTCTTCGCATCTGGGGTTCGGCTCGCCAGTCTATCGAGATCGGTAACGTTTTCCGATTCGTCAATATGTTCCTTTGGGTAATCGGGTTCGCCTCTTTGATGGCTGGTATCGTCGGGGTGGCTAACATAATGTTGGTCACGGTCAAGGAGCGTACTCGCGAGATCGGCATCCGTAAGGCCCTCGGGGCGACTCCGTGGTCGATCATCAAGAGCGTCATCATCGAGGCTGTGTTCATCACCACCGCTGCGGGTTACATCGGTATCCTGATGGGTATCGGCGCCAGCGAGTTGGCTTCCCGCGTGATCGGTAGCGCGGGCGAGGGTGGTATGACGGCGTTCAAGGATCCCGACGTCGGACTGGGGGTTGTCTTCTCCGCTCTTGTGGTTCTGATCATCTGCGGGGTTGTTGCCGGACTGATCCCCTCGCTGAAGGCAACCCGAATACGTCCCATCGAAGCAATGAGAGCTGACTGAGTATGAAGTTTTTTGACATAGATAGTTTGCACGAGATCTGGGCGACGATCACTCGTAACCGCTTTCGCTCCGTAGCCACGGGGTTCGGGGTTTTCTGGGGTCTGTTTATGCTCATCGTTCTGCTCGCGATCGGTAACAAGATCACCCAGAGTATCCTCGCTCAGGTGGATGGCTTCGCGACCAACGCCGTGTTCTTTTTCACCGACCGCACCAGTGAGCCCTACGAGGGTTACCGTAAGGGTCGTTGGTGGGCCTTCAACAATAGCGACATCGACCTGTTGCAGCGCCGTGCCCAGACCATCGACATCATCTCTCCCGCCCTGATGGGTAATAGTAGCGACAAGAACGTGGTCAACGGTATGAAGTCGGGTTCGTGGCGCTTCATCGGTATCTTCCCCAACTTCTACGAGATCAATACCGTCAATCAGGACTCCGGTCGGTTGCTCAACGACGTGGACATCTCCGAGCGGCGTAAGGTATGCGTAATAGGTAACGTCGTTGCCGAGACTCTGTTCTCTCCCGGCGAAAATCCCATCGGCCGCTTCATCCGCATCAACGGTATCTACTTCCAGGTGGTCGGTGTGATCTCTCCCCACTCCAACGCGAGTATCTTCGGCCCGGTGGACGAGATGATCCACCTTCCGTTCTCCACCCACCAGATGTTGTTCGAGCGCGGCGAGAACTTCTACTTTATGGGTTGCACGGCCAAGCCCGGCATCAGCGCCGACGAGGTGGAGGAGGAGTTCAAGACGATCATCAAGGCGGCCCACAAGATCGCACCCTCCGACACCAAGGCCATCGGCAGCGTCAACATCGAGCACCAGTTCAAGATCTTCAATATGTTGTTCACCGGCCTTAGCGTCCTGATGTGGTTGGTCGGTCTGGGGGCTCTGCTCAGCGGTATCATCGGCATTTCAAACATTATGCTGGTCACGGTTCGCGAACGTATGCGCGAGATCGGTGTGCGGCGGGCGCTTGGTGCCAAGCCTTGGAACATCATCATCCAGATTATGTCCGAGAGCTTCGTGCTGACGGGGATCGCGGGCCTTGCCGGATTGATGTGCGGCATCGGGGTGTCGGTCGTTATCCAAAATATCAATATCAGCGGTGACGGCCCGGGCAACCCCATCGGGTTCCACCCCGAGCCCGTGGTGTCGTTCAACCTTGCAATGGTGGCGTTGTTGGTGTTGGTGATGAGTGGCATCGTGGCCGGACTGTTGCCTGCTTGGCGCGCCTTGAAGATTAAAGCTATCGACGCAATTAGAGATGAATAAAATAATTATCAAGTTATGAAAAAGTTTTTCAGAATTTTCCTGTTTGTGGTTTTGGGCCTTGTGGTGCTCGGGACTTTCTGGGCACTGTGGCGTAAGTCGCGCCCGGTGGAGGTGACCTACGAGATCGTGGAGGCCCGCGTCGACACGATCCAGAACGCATCCGTGGCGACGGGCAAGATCTCTCCGAGGGACGAGATTATGATCAAACCCCAGATCCAGGGCATCATTTCCGAGCTTCGTAAGGAGGCGGGCGAGAGCGTCCAGGTGGGTGAGGTGATCGCGGTTGTGAAGGTGATCCCCGATATGAACCAGTTGAACGCCGCCGAGAGCCGCGTCCGGATGGCCGAGATCGCTATGGAGACAACCCGCGCGGTGTACGAACGCCAGAAGGAGTTGTTTGCCGAGAACGTCATCTCGCGCGAAGAGATGGAGACCAGCGACGGCGAGTACCGGCGTGCGGTGGAGGAGTTGCAGAACTCGCGCGACAACCTGGACATCGTTCGCGACGGCGCTTCGAAGAGCACCTCCGACATCGCCAACACTCAGGTTCGCTCCACCATCACGGGGATGATCCTCGACGTTCCGGTCAAGGTGGGTACTTCGGTGATCAACGCCAATACCTTCAACGAGGGTACGACCATAGCAACGGTTGCCGATATGAACGATTTAATCTTCATCGGTAACGTCGACGAGACCGAGATCGGGCGCGTCCACACCGGTATGCCGGTCAAGCTGACCGTCGGCGCGGTGGAGGATCGTTCGTTCGACGCCAATCTGGAGTATATCTCTCCGCTGGGCGTGGAGGAGAACGGCGCAATCGTTTTCGAGATCAAGGCCGCAGCCCGCATTCCCGATGACGTCACGATCCGTGCCGGTTACAGCGCCAACGCCGAGATCGTACTCGCCCGCGAAGAGGGTGTGGTTGCGATCCCGGAAAACGCAGTCAACTTCTCGAACGACTCGACCTTCGTCTACGTGCTCGACAGCGCCGAGGCCAAGAAGCAAACCTTCACCCGCCACGACATTCGAACGGGCTTGAGCGACGGTATGATGATCGAGGTCGTCGAGGGACTCGTCGAGGGTCAGAAGGTACGCGGAAACCCGAAAGTAAAGTAAGGAGGGAGAGACGATGAAGAATAAACTTTTCACTATAGCGGCGGCGCTGACGGTTTCGGCCACAGCCATAGTCTCGGTGGCAGGCGCGCAAACCCTGCCCCGGACGTGGTCGCTGCGCGAGTGCATCGACTACGCGGTGGAGAACAACATCTCCATCCAACAATCAGCCCTGCAAGTCGAAGACGCGGCCCTGAATCTCAACACTACGCAGAACAGTCGCCTACCGAGCCTCAACGCGGGTGTGAACCAGAACTTCAGCTTCGGGCGTATGGCCTCGGAGGTCGACAACAGCTACGTCAACACCCAAGCAAGCAACACTTCAGGGTCGGTGTCGCTCAACGTGGATGTGTTCAACGGCTTCCGAATCAACAATCAGGCGAAGATGGATCGCGCAACGCTCGGTGCCGCAACCGCCAGCCTGCAAAGGGCCAAGGAGAATCTGGAGCTAAACATAACGGGACTATATCTGGACGTGCTGTTCAAAAAGGAGATACTGGCCGTCTACCGCGAGCAGACCTCCCTCACCCGCGAACAGGTAGCTAACACCCGCCTGATGGTCGAACAGGGTAAGGTCGCGATGTCGCAACTCTACGACATCGAAGCACAACTGGCCAACGACGAGGTGAACGAAATAACCGCCGGGAACGACCTTGCGCTCGCACTGCTCAGTCTCGAACAGGCGCTCAATCTGGAGCACGTGGAGGGCGGGTTCGACATTGTGGTCCCGACGGCCGAGGAACTTGCCGTGGCGGGTAACGAACCTCTCGTGTCGCCCGAGTCGATATACGACACCGCACTGGGAATCAAGCCCGAGGTTCGCCAGGCAGAGCTACGACTGGAAAGCAGCCAACATCAGGTGCGCGTTGCCCAAAGCGGCTACTACCCCAGCCTCTCGCTGGGTGGCAGCGTCAGCGACGGCTACTACCATCAGTTCGGGCAGGACTATGAGCAACAAAGCTTCTCAGATCAGATACGAAACAAGCACTCCGAAAGCGTGGGACTAAACCTGAGCATTCCCCTGTTCAACCGAAACCGAACCCGCAACAGTGTCCGTTCGGCGCGCCTGGGGGTGACCAACTCGACCTTGGAACTGGCGAACGTGCGGCTGGCACTCTACAAGGAGATACAACAGGCGCATCAGAAGGCAGTCTCGGCGCGCGAACGGTTTACGGCAACAACCAAAGCACTGACCGCGGCCGAAGAGTCGTTCCGAGCAATGGAGATACGCTACAACAGCGGCAAGGCAACCGTCTTCGAGTACGACCAGGCAAACACACGGCTGGTGTCGGCGCGCTCGGAGCAAGCGCAAGCACGCTACGACTTCCTGTTCAGCGCCCGGATACTCGACTTCTACAGGGGGGTGAGGATAGATCTGTAAGGGGGTTTGCGCAAAACGACCCCTCCCGTGCGCAATTAGGGGCCACCTTTTCAGGTGGCCCCTTGTTGGTCGGGGTGAAAGGATTCGAACCTTCGACCTCCAACTCCCGAAGCTGGCGCGCTAACCGGACTGTGCTACACCCCGAATCTGCGATTTGCAGGGCACAAAGATAGAAAAATTTTTTGGCCCGCACAAAAAAATAACTATCTTTGCACCCTCATTCGATGCCCAAGTGGCGGAATTGGTAGACGCGCTCGTTTCAGGGGCGAGTTTTCGTAAGGAAGTGCAGGTTCGACTCCTGTCTTGGGCACCATTAAGAAAAGACCGTAGGTGAGTATCAATCACTTATGGTCTTTCTCTTTTGACTTGTACCACATTTGCACCACATCGCGCTGATTTAGGGAAATTGTAGGGGTTTTCCACGAACTGAGTGATTGGTATATTTTTTGCAAAGAGAAATACTATGAAAAAACTTTTGCTTTGTCTGCTGCTCATTACCGCATTCGCGACCGGTGTCTCGGCGCAGGAAAATAACATTTTCGGTGTTCGCGCCGGCTTCAGTATGAGCAATATGCTGTTTCGCTCGGGTGCCGTTACCAACAGCGTTCACCATCGCAACTCGTTCCACGTCGGAGTGACGGATCAAATCCGGCTCATCCACTCGAACCCCCTCTATCTGGAACTCGGTCTGTTTTTCAATGATGCGGGCACAAAGGTCGAATCGACTAATAAGCATCTGGAAGCTATGTATCTGGTACTTCCGGTACTTTTAAACTATCATCTCCAGCTCGGTAATCAGTTCGTTATCATACCCCACCTGGGTCTCTATTACGGTTTGGGCATTGCGGGGAGGTTCGGTTCCGACCCCACATTCGGTAAGCACGGCACGATAGGACGCAACGACTTCGGCGGTCGAATCGGTGTCGGGGCTTCGTGGCGGAGGCATTATTACCTCGGCATAGGATTTCAGGGTTCGATCGTCGGAAATAGCGTCACGGCAGAGGACGATGTGAAGATGCGCAACCGGACTATAAATCTCACGCTGGGATACAATTTCTGATTAGTTATGGTCTTTTTGTGGTATAAATGTTGCACGCCGGGGAGGGTATGACGACAGAAGAAAGAAACAGTCTACCGCTGAGCGATTTCGGGCTACCGAAAGAGCACAAGTTCCCGATGCCGGATGCAGCGCACGTAAGAGCAGCAGAATCCTATTTCCACTGGGCGCCGGACGACGAAAAACCACAACTGGCCCGCCGAATACTACGGAAGGCCAGTGAGTTTGGAGTCGAAGTGCACAGCGAGAATGTGCTCGGCTGGGCGAAAAAGTAGTCGGGGCCGAAGCCCGGGCGGGCCGGGTTACTTGATCGGCACGTAGATCTCCGTTTTGAGTTTCTCGGGCGCGGTGCGCGTCGGGTCGTTACAGTATTTCTCGAACACGGGCTCGTCGCGCAAAATGCAACGGCACTCGCCCGGAGAACAATCGCACTCCTCGCAATCGCAGTTGGCCGGAACCCACTCACCGAAGATGGCGTCGTACGTCGGAGTAACCTCGTCGTAGGGCCCGATGTGGGTGAAGACGGCGTAGCGGCCGCCCGCGATGGTGCGCACGGCGAAGTCGCCATTGGCCTCGGGAGTTTTGTTAACGACAAGGCCCGCTTCGGTGCGGAGTTCAGAAGCGTCGGTCAACTTGGGGTCGTCGTAGTAGACGCCGATGTGTTCGATGCCGGCGGTGTAGAGGCCCTGGCGTTTGACCTCGGCCCACAGGCGGACGAAGGCGCCACCGAAGTCGAGCGAGGGATAGGGGCCGGTGAAGGAGAGGTAGAGGAAGGTGCGGGGTTCGAGCTCCACGATGCGCGGAGCTTTCAGCTTAGCGGAAGGAGTTACGGTTGTGGTTTTCATAATTTTGAGTATTTTAGAACTTCTGTATTCGCTGGGTGTGATGTCGTAGAGGGTGCGGAACGCCTTGGTGAGCGACGAGGGAACCTCGAAGCCGACGCGGTAAGCGATCTCTTCGATGGTGAGGTCGGTTTCGCGCAGCAGTTTTTCAGCCGCCTCGACCCGAAGACGGGTGATGTAACTACCGGGAGTCTCGCCGCGGAAGGCGCGAAAGATGCGGTGGAAGTGGAAGGGCGAGAAGTGGGCCGCTGCAGCCACGCGTTCCAGTTCGAGCTCCTCGTCGAGGTGGGCAGCGATGTAAGCCTCGGCCGCCGCAACGCGACGTTCGTAAATTTCTCTGGTCTGTTGTTTTTTCATAGTGCAAAGATAACGCGGCGGCGGCCGGAAAACTTTTCCGGGATTGCTAAATTCAAAAAAGTTGCATAACTTTGGAACCTATGAAAACTACTCCTGCACTTGTGCTCGCCCTGCTGTGTGTGGTCGGCGGATGCACCCGTAACGTCGAAACAACCGATGTCGATATTAACGTGATCCCGCTACCAGCCCAAATGACGCTTTCGGGCGGCGTGTTCTCGGGCGAAACCCCGGCCCGCTACCTGATCGACCCGACCGTCAGTCCCGACAACCCGGAAGGATATGAACTGGTAGTCGACAAAGACGGTATCACCGCCAAGGCACCAACGGAAGCAGGACTGTTCTACGCCGAACAAACAGTACGACAGTTGATCACGCCCGAGGGAGTGCCGATGGTGGAGATTACCGATGCGCCTCGGTTGCCGTACCGGGGGCTGCATCTGGATGTGTCGCGTACATTCTTCGGGAAGGAGTACATACTCAAGCTGCTCGATGCGATGGCGTACTACAAGCTCAACCGGTTCCACTGGCACTTGACAGACGGAGCGGGATGGAGGATCCAGATCGACAAGTATCCGCTATTGACAAAGATGGCGGCGTTCCGAAGCCCGTCTGGCGACGGGAGGTCGAGGCGGTTTGTTCCGGAGGGAACGCCGGGAGCAGAAGGAGGCTACTATACGAAGGACGAGATGCGCGAAGTGGTAGCCTATGCAGCCGAACGGCACATCACGGTGATTCCGGAGTTCGAAATGCCGGGCCACTCGGCGGAAGTCTTTGTGGCATATCCTAACCTTACGTGCAGCGGGCAGGCGTACAGAGGAGGCGACTTCTGTATCGGAAACCCCGACACGTTCACATTCGTGGAGGATGTGCTGACAGAGATTATGGAGATCTTCCCATCGACATACATTCACATAGGAGGCGACGAAGCCAGCAAGCAAGCGTGGAAAACCTGTCCGAAGTGTCAGGCGTTGATGGCGCGAGAGGGGTTGAAAAATGTCGACCAACTACAAAGCTATATGATCCGTCGGGTGGAGAAGTTCCTCAACTCGCACGGCCGAAAGCTCATAGGCTGGGACGAGATACTGCAAGGAGGCATAGCGCCGGATGCAACGGTGATGTCGTGGAGAGACGAGATGGAGGGATATAAGGCCGCGAGGATGGGCCACGACGTTGTGATGACTCCGCAGAACTATCTATATTTCGACTTCTATCAGACCGACCCGACCACTCAACCATACGCCATAGGTGGGCACACGACGGTGAAGTGGGTGTACAGTTTCGACCCGGCGCCGGCGGATTCGCTGGATGCGGCAGCGCGCAAGCACGTCATAGGAGTACAGGGCAACACCTGGACAACATACATACCGACGCAGGCGGACGTAGAGTATATGCAGTGGCCAAGAGCGCTGTCAGTAGCCGAAGTAGGCTGGACGCCGCAAGAGAAACGAGACTGGCAGGACTTCAAGCCGAGGATGAACCATCACGTGGGAGTGCTACGTGACCAGATGGGATTCAACGCCTTCCCGCTGTCGTACGACATAGACTACGAGATGACCGTCGACACGGAAGCCAGAGAGATACGTGTGGTGTTGGATGCGGAGAAGTATCCGGCAGAAATACGCTACACGACCGACGGAACCCAACCGACAGCGACGTCGCAGGTCTACACCGAGCCGGTGACAGTGCGCGACTCGGCACACTTTGTTGCGGGAGTGTTCCGAGACGGAGTACTGATGGGCAAGCCAACGGAGAAGAAGGTGGACTATCATAGAGGAATCGGAAAACCGATAGTCTATCGCACCCCACTCTATCCGGGCTATATGGCTGGAGGCAGAGGTGCTCTACTGGATGGCTATCGAGGTGGGCTGACCTATTATGACAGGCGCTGGCAGGGATATACAAACTCGCTGGACTGTGTGGTCGATATGGGAGAGGCTACGGAGATCAGCAAGGTCTATGCAAAGTTCCTGCAACTAATCGGGCCGTCGGTGTTCCAGCCGGGAGACGTGGAGCTGTTGACCTCGATAGACGGAGTGACGTTCACCTCGCGAGGCAAGGTATTCACAACCATCGCGGACACAGACCGGATGCTGTCGTTCCAGGAGTATGCGTTCAACGGCGAGTGGCCAGCGAGGTATGTGCGGCTACGGGCCAACAACACCCACCCGGGCCGAGGATTCATCTTCACGGATGAGATAGTTATCTGGTAATTTGATAAGCGCCCCAAGTCGCCAGAAGGCCGAGAATGAGGCTGGCGGCAACGTACAGAAGGGCGCAACCGGGCTGGCCGTCGCGAAAGAGGGTGAAGGTCTCGTTTGAGAAGGCAGAGAAAGTTGTGAACCCGCCAAGGAACCCGGTCGCGAGAAACATCCGCCATTCGAGGGAGAGCCCACCGCGGTCGAACAAGCCGAACACGATGCCGATGCAAAAGCAACCGACGATGTTAACAACGAGGGTACCGGTCGGGAAGCCAGCGAGGAGGCTGGCAGGGAGGCTTGTGGGGAGGGTGGCCGAGATTCCGGACGGCCGAGGCGAGAGGGCAGTCAAGCGCGGAGAGAGGCCGGTCAAGCGCGGAGAGAGGGCCAGAGAGAGCAGGTAGCGAGCAACGCCACCAAGAAAACTCCCCGCCCCGACTAACAATACGGTCTTCATAAGGCACTGTACTCCCGCTGTTTGTATTTGGGTTGGTTTTTGATCGTCTCCGCCGCCGCGTGGCGAACCAGCTCCGCGATGAGGTTGTCGGGCACGTCGCTATCCAACGAAACCGAATTCCAAAGCAGGGTCTTGAACCGCGTACGGGTAACGCCGGAGTATCGCTCGCGCAGGTCGAGCGACCGCGTGGGGTCGCATTTCAGAGCCGCGCGAAACTCGCCGCCCTTGGGAGCCAGGTGGATATAGGCGAACATCTTACCCATCACCTTAAAGACCAGCACGTTCGGGTCGATGAACGGACACGACTCCGAAGCCGCCTTAACGGACAGGCAACAGGCGCGAAACTCTTCGATGTTCATAATGCGGTCACGGACGGAGCCGTCACGCGTTTTTCCACCTCGGAAGGCGCTTCATCCCGCGGGTGTAGAGCCAGGCGAGGAATTTAGGAGTGCCGCCCTCGAGCATCACCTTGTAACAAAAGTCGCGAAACTCAGGCAACGTACCCTCGAAGGTGAACTTACCGTCGGCGTAACAGTAGCTGCAATAATTTTCGTTTTTCGATCCGTCGGCGTTCGTACCGCCGCCCTGCGGGTCCTTACTCAGAGGCATACCACAACTTCCACACATCTTACTCATAGCGCATTAACTATTTACAGGTTAGGTTATTCTTAGCATCGGGGTCGTTGTCGAGGACGGGCTTCACAGTCGGGCAGGTGTTGAGCTCGGCGCAATCACCGCAAGTCTCGAAGCCTTTGCCGGTGGCGCAGGAACGGATCTCGCACATCGAGCAAAAGCCGAACTTTACGCCGTCGGTACGGCAACCCAGGCAATTGATCGTCTCGGCGGTAATTTGCGGCGAGTTGTTCATCTCGGCCCACTTTCGGGCGGTAGTTTCACGCAGAGAGTTGTCGTCGTTGATGGTCGCGATTCGGGCGTCGCACATCTCACAATCGAGCCCGCAAAAAGCAATAAGCTGTTTCATAACGGAGTTTGAGTTTTGCTTCGCAAAGATAGGATTTTTTTATGAAAGTTCGAGGTGGAGGATCGTGTAGAATTTGCCCTCGCTGTCGACCTCGGGAGATATGTGTGTTGTTCACAAATTCCAATACTCCTCTTGTTTCTTCTTGGTCAGGCGTTTGATCACCTCCGCCACCGAATGCCGGACGAGTTCCTCGATCAGATCATCAGGCACATCGCTCTCCAACGCAACCGCATTCCACAGCGGGGTTTTGAATTCGGTTTCGGTCACACCGGCGAACTTGTAGCGCAGGTCGAACTGCCGCTGGAGGTAAGCCGCGTAAAACAGCGTCACAGCCGCAAGCGAGAGGATCTGAATGGCAGTCATTTTTAGGGCTTTGCCGGTTTATCGCCGACCACAAACCGGCCGTTGAAGTAGAGGTCGCGAATGTCGGTTGCCTCGTTCTCCGCCCAATTCTCGACCCCGACGGCGCGCATACGGCACAAATTGAAGAGTTTGAAGTTGTGGGGGTAACCCTGCGCCGCGCTGTCGACCGACGGGGCCAGTCGCCCGCACGGAAACTCATCACACTCAAAGCAATACGTCACGCCCCTTCGCTCGGCGCAGGCGTAGGTCGCACACAAGCCTCGTGTCCAAAGGCAATGGCCCTTCACAGCCCGGCAACCGCCCCGGCAGCCGGTGTCCTCGGGTGCGACTCCGAAAAGTTCGGCCACGCGGGCTCGGTATTCGGGAGTGATGTTCGCCTCGTGAGCTGCGCAGTTGAAGCAATCGAGCCCGCACGGAGCCGTCGATGCAATTTTTTCCGGGGTCGTCATTGAAGTGGAGTATAAAGTTCTATCAGATTCTCCTCCGGGTCGCGAAGATGGACAACACGCATCCCCCAGCCAGGCATATCGACAGGCTCGTTGACGAATTCCACGCCATTGGTTCTCAACGCATTGTATGTTTCGTCCACGTCGGCCACTTCGAAACAGACCATAGATTTCTCACGCCCGCCGACGGGTTGAGCCTCGTCCGCATTGCCTACCACAGGAGCCATATAGTCGCTCAGGAAGATGGCCAACCCTTCGATCCCGTCGGCCACCTTGAAAGCGCCGTAGCACTCCTCGATGTCCCAAAGCGGCTCGAAACCAAGCTTTTGCGCATAGAACTCGAAACACTTCCGGTAGTCCCGCACCAATAATCTCGTGTTGTTGAATTTCATAACTGTTTAATTTTTCGGTTCGGCGTTAGCGACTGTTCTTGCAAAGGTAGCCAGAATTTGTGAAAATTTTGCACCAAAATGAAGAAGACAGGCAGCGACGCCTGTCTTCTCTGTTTATCGGGTTTTGTCAGGATTACTCCTTTTCGATATCCTCGATCTTAGGTTTTCCACTTATCGGGGCGTGTATCTTCACGATCGCCCTGTAGGGATGAGGATCCTTTACGGAGGGTTTTGCGGAGCACTGGAAACGGTAGTTGACACCGTTCACGACCTGTTTCGACACTTTTTCGGGGGTATATCCCACGCCTACGAAACCCTCCATTGCCTGATCGAATACTTTTTTGTCCGCAGGGGTCAATGGCTCGAATTGTGTCCAGCCGCCTGCCGGGTGTTTGTTTTCTCCTGTTTTTATAATAACAATGATTAAGTTAATAATTTAGGTTAAGCGATCGCATTGATTTTCCATCAATAATCGCGCCTGACTATCTCTTTCTGACACACTTTTCATCTCGTCTCATTCGACGGGATTCCGGACGACAAATACAGTCTGTTTACCGCCGACTACTTTCCGATGCAGAAATGATAGGGTGTTTTGGTTCAGCATATTAACGGTTAATAGGGTGAGATAGAGCTTTTTTAGGCGATTATGTAATCGGATGTCATTTTGTGTAATCAGTCCAATGTGTTTCCGCAAACACCCTCATTCCATTTGCCGGATTATAGCTTGGATATATCTTCAGATATTCTTCTTCGGCCTCCCTGAAATTGTCTGCAGTGATAATTTCTGCATAATGAAGATACAGCAGTCCTATTGTCGCTGATCGGGACATTCCTTGATTGCAATGAAGCAAGATGTTTTTATTTTCTATGTTTTCATTAATAGAGACAATGGCCTTATCGATAATCTCTTTAGCAATGGGGTTATCGACATCAACAAGATTAAGAATTAGCCTATTATCTCTTTCAGCAATCAGATATTCTGGATGGGTATTAACAACGGCTCTCCCTGTGTAGCCCAATGCCTGACGGTGATATGGCTCTTTGCAAGCGTGTATAACAAACCAATTAGGCTGAAATTTCACATTAGACTCATAATCATCTTGCGAACCAATGTATAAATTCTTGGTGATTTCTATCATCTCTTTTTATTTTAATTCTGCTTATTTATCAAATTCACATCTAATTATTGCATTCCCATCACATCTTCCGGGAGCAGGACATTTTTCATCGACCCGGCAGGACGGGTTTTCAGGAACAGTTTGGGAACGATGGTGTGCCCTTTGGCAAAGGGTAGCCGCGCGGCTTTTTCCACAAGTTCTGTCAATAGTCGGTCGCTGTTCTCTCCGGTTGTCCATTTGCATTCGCCGACAAGCAGATATTTCTTGTCCAACGATTCGGCGACGACATCCAACTCGATACGCTCGTCTTTCGAGACCCCGCCCCACCACCGGCGGGCAATGTCGTAAGTGATGCCGTCGATCTCATTTCCGGATACCGT
>QMCD01000036.1_pt1 | contig 96371 bp, 51 predicted proteins | sample 1821841 | NCBI WGS metagenome assembly QMCD01 (sample SAMN01991225, study PRJNA193472) | Termite gut metagenome, whole genome shotgun sequencing project. | isolation source: worker | host: Macrotermes natalensis
GTTCTCTTCTTAAAAGAAAGATAAAACTCTGTGTCTCTGTGACTCTGTGTTCAAGCATAAATTCTCATTTATGACGAGACACTTATGAATAATGCAGGATAAAAAAGAGGATGTGAGCTTTTGCCACACCCTCTTTCGCCTGAAAAGAACGTCTAACAGAGTCTCACGACTTCATTGAGACATGCCTATGTGAATATCCGGTAGATAATTCTTCTAAATCCCATGCTTCTGCCTCCATGCCGGGTATAATGTTTTGATGGTATTTTGCGGCCAGTTGCCCAAATACTGATAACTGACTCTTCGCAAGGCGTTCAGGGATAATATCGGTAGAGATAGTCCATGTTGCCCTTCGACGGCATTGTCGGCATCTTCAAAGACATATAAGAAGCGGTAGAACAGATAACCTAAATCATTGTCGTATATGCCATGAACCGGTTTGTAGGCATAATCCGGATTGTAGGATTCTCTGGCATTTTCGCTGTAGTTGAAGGAATAAGTAGTGCCGTCAATCACAGCGTTCCGTCTCGAATTCTTCAAATCATTGAAATGCTTGGTGTACACCCTTTCTGCCACTTCACCGCCGAGTTGGATAAACCGCCCCCACATGTCATTGCCCGGTGAATCCTGTACGACACGATCTATTGTAGTAGAACCACTTTTTACGTCAACCACTTTCTTATTGGGTATCTTTACGGACTCCAGCCATGCAACGGCGGCTACTACCGCATCTTTTATCTCTTGCGAAGGCTCTTCTATTTCCATCAAGAATTTAAGAACATCATTACCTTCGGCGCCTGAATATGAAGGATGTTCGTGCGGACGCCCCACAGCGGGATCCAGCGTGTATTCGTCATGCTGCGCACCCCAAAAGGTCTTTACTCCGTCAACTACCACCTGACAGTCGAGTATACACTTCACTCCGGCATCATAAGAAGCTTTGGCTTTTTCCGCAACACCTTCCTCTACAATATCCGCAAAGTCGTCGCTGTCTTTATATACTTCTCCCAATAACCGCAGAATGTTGGTCATCAGATTGTCGTTGAATGTAATACGGTCGCTGTACCCTCCTCTTAACGGATAGTATTGCGGCCAACCGCCGGGAAGAGCGTTGAGGTTACCGGCATTCGGATATTGTGCGCCAATCAGGAAGTCGAGGCCTTTACCAAATGCTTCTTTGTAACGTTCGTCTTTTACGTATTTGAACATCTTTGCCAGGAATCTCATTTCCGTAGTGGTGGCGTCATTGTCAAGGCAAGCCATCTTCGCCGACTCGGTAGAACCTTTCTCTGATACGATAAGTATTTTCTCGATGTCGGTAAGAATGAGGTGCATGTTGATGTTCTTCGGCCATCCTCCGGCATTTTTCTGGTATAAAAGTACGTTCTCCGCAACTTCTTTAGCTTCGTTGGAACTATACCAGGCGGCGGGTCTTGAGGTAGCTATGGATACCCATGTCTGATTTGGCATTGACGAAGAGAAGAATTCTTGCGAGATAGTAACCTTTTTGTTTATCGTTCCATTCTTCTGGCGAACAGTCAACTCGGCGTTTCGCTTTACCTTGTTGTTGTTGAGCTTTACTGTGAAAGTAACGGAGGTGGCTGTTTGGGTCGATGTTCTGATCCACCCTTGTGCCGTCACCGGTATCTCAACCTCCCATTCCATGTTTTGGGCATTTACTTGAATTGTAAAGTCGTTACCTTCAGGAACAATCGTTGCACTTAACGGACTAACTGCTAAGGAAAAGATTGAACCGGCTTGGGATATCTCTAAAGGAATATTCTTTGTTCCGTCGGTTACGGTTGCGGTAGTACTTCTCTCTTCCGTATCCGGATTTGCTGAAATGATGATAGTAACCAGATTTTCACCGCTACCTTTCGTTGCAGAAAAACGTACCCAACTTACATCGCATTGGATAGACCAACTACCCGAAGATGAAATGGTTATTACCTCCGCAGTTCCGGTATAAGGCGCTGCGAATGCTTCTTTGGATACGGACAGGTTGCTGATAATGGCTTCTTCTTTGTCTGAACAGCTAATAAACAGGAACAAAGAGAGGAGAATGTAGATTTGTTTCATGGTATTTGTTGTATTGAGTAATAAGGGCTGCCCAATTGCTCGGACAGCCCTCAGGAATTAAAAACAATCTTTTACCTATTTAAGCTCTCTATTTGAATCTATTTTAGTCAAGTGTCCACCATCTGGGGTCACCTGCGCTGTTGGCACCGGCAAAGCGTGCACCTTCTTTGAGATGGAAGTCGCCGTTGCGCGGATCAACGAACAGGTCTTCGCCACTCATATCCACTTCCGTAATGTTGGTGAATGGGTATGACTTCCATGTCCACTCGTTCGTTTTGTAGCAACTGGTGAAGTCCATTTGGTACGTATTGTTGTAAATGGCTTCCAGTGCAGCATCGTTATTTGTTCCGGTGAAGATGTTGTTCGTCATCTGCATAGATACCGGTGCATTACGCCATCTGATCAACTTAGGTAAGCCGGTTGTATAATTACAGAACGTAACATGATCCATGATAACCATATCGTGTATTCCCTGAATATCACCTAACTGGTCACCGATTTCCCTCATTGTTGAGTTGGTAATGGAAAGCAATTTCAGGCGCAAATCACCGTTACCTGTATTATAGAATCCGTAACCACCTACTGCAACGTTGAATATCACACAGTTATCGACTATGAAGCTGTTGACTTCAATTGCAGCGGACAAACGTACCAAACTACGATTGATTTCCATGATTTCGCAACCCGTGAACGATACATTCTTGAAATGTCTATCCGCATTGTCTATGTTAAAGAAGTACGCACTTCCATTTCTATCTCCATCTATACTGATATTTTGGAATTTGATATTTTGTACTATACTATCCAATCTTACAGCGTGCAGGAAGAGTTTAGGTAACTCTGTTGTTATTGAGGCACCTGTAAAGTATAAGTTATCAATTCCTTTGGGTACATTGATCTGACCAATCTCGTATCTTGTATCACCCGGCAATACTGGGAATATAAGTAGAATGTCTTTTATTTTCTGTCCAGCTTTCTCTGTCAAGAGTTCATTGATGCTGGAACCTGTTGCTGCCGGGTCTACGATGATTCTTTCATAGTACCTCATACCGGTGGTTGATATTGAGAGCGAACCTCTGAGTTGATCATCAAGCATTACCCGGATGTCGTACATGGTTCCTGCATCCAGACCAGTCAAGGTTGCAAAACCGGCACTTTGTTCCTCTGAAGTTAGTGGGCGTTCCTCAAATACTGTTTCTGCTACTTCTTCACCTTCTACATTTTGGGGACGTACACCATAGAGTATCTTGTTGATTGGTCTTTGCACATCCCAGTACAGCGTGATGCTGTTTGTGGTAGCTATGCTCCGGTATACTACCTGCTCAGCCGGGGTATCAAAACTGAGTTGAACGTATCCGGTTTCTTTATTATTCACGTCGGTCGCTTTCATGCGGACAGAATACCGGGTTGTACCTTTCAAATCTTCAAAGATGGTACGATATTCTCTTTTCGTAGGAGCTACATTGTCATTGTAGACCGTCAACGTGTCAGCCAGGATGTCCACTGTACGGACAATATTATTGAATAGCAGACTATCACCTTCACTGAATTCAAATGTATATTTGACGGCATCGGTCACTCCCTTATAGTTTAATTCTATAGTTGTAGCTCCTAATCTTGATCGTGAAAATCCTGTAGAGCGAAAAGGCGCTTCGTAACTTGGGTCTATCGGCCAGTTATTCACATCCTCATCGCACGAGATGGTGCATACCGAGAGGATGGCACATAATATTAAGGTATATATATGTTTTATTTTCATACTTTCTAATTGTTTTTATTTAGTATCCGTAAGAATTCTTCAGAAAACCTTTTGATTTGGTTATATCTTCGTAATAGATAGCGTACAAGTGACGATAGTTACAAACGCCATTACCACCGGTAGCACCAACCTTATAGCTTTCGTATCTTGACTTGATAAGGTCTCCATATTTCAATTGGCTGAATAACGCATCGTAGTTGTAGGATGATCTTAAGCCTGAACCACAAATAAGTATCTTACAAAAATTTTCTATAGTTCCTGTGTTTTCATCAACATAATTGGCTTCTGTCATCCAATAGGGGTTCGGAAACCAATCTACTTCACGCCAGATTGTGGGATCGGGATTACCTCCTGTTACTGAGGTATAGAAATTAGCTGAGTTACGATCGACAAGGTTAGGATTATACTTATCTCCTGCATCCAGAGGAGGACGACCTTCAAAATAAGTTTCGTCTGTATATTTATAATATACTTTCGCTGGGAATTGACCGGCGTTATAGGTCTTATCGAATATCTTCACATCGTGATTACCATCCAGCATCTTCACCAATGCTTCTTTCATGTCTTCGATTTTCTTGTCCAACATACCCCAACGTACCAAATCAAGTTTGCGGATTCCTTCACAACCAAATTCCCAAGCGCGTTCGTGCATGATGGCTTCCAGAAAATCTTGATCATAGTTGGTGATTTCCGGTGACCCGGCGCCAAAGGCCCTCTCACGTACTTTCTCCAATGCAGCAGCAGCGCTCAAACCGGCAGTGGTATTTGCAGACGTTGCACTGCCTTCCGCACCATAGCGAGCTTCGGCAAACATCAGATAAATATCGGAATAACGCATCAGGATCCAGTTGATACCGGTCGGGACACGGCTGGTAGATGTCAAACAGATTGACCTATAGTTATCGTTTGTCCAGAAGAAATTCCATTTGGCGAACTTCAAATCCAAGGGATTGGTTGTCATAAACTCTTCAATAGTATTCGAGTTGTTACCGTTCTTTCCGAACTTTGTCCAAGTAACTGCTGTGTCGCGGCGTTTGTCTGTCGGACTGAAAGAATAGAAATAGTATGCATTAGTAGCAGCGTACGTACCACCGAAGCTACCGCGGTTACCCCAACCCAAGTCTCCATCTTGTGGAGATCCCATCAGAGTTCCGATATCACCGGTTTGTCCTACACCATTTGCACATTCAAACAGGTTTTCGTTGAAAGGATTAACACCCAGACCGCATACTGTTTTCCAAATATTGCTATAGTCAGGGTCAAGACTGTGTGGATTTTCCGTATCAGCGATCAATTCGGCACATTGCTGTTCGGCAATCTTATAATAATCTTTCCAGTTTTTCGGACGCCCTACATAGTATCCGTTCATAGCTTCCATTCCCGGCAGGTTACCGGAGTATTCTTCTATGTTGCTCTTGTCAGGGAATTGATTACCATCGCGAACAGACCAACCACCGGCAAACAGCGCAATACGCGCCAACAATCCTTTGGCAAATCCCTTATTCACACGCTCTACCGTATAATCGGGTACAACTCCTACATAAGGAAGATAGTCGATAGCTTCCTGCATATCAGCAATAATAACATCATAGATACTGTCACGACTGATCTTATCCATATATACGTTTGACAGGTCGGAAGCTGATGTCTCACTACGGAAAGGTACGTCTCCCCAACGGCGAACCAGTTCAAAATATGCCAATGAACGCATCACCAGGGCTTCGCCGAGATAGCGTTTCATTGCATCGGGTTTTGTATTGAGCAAGTCCGAATTGCGGATACCTTCAACTGCGGTACTACCCAATTCGGCTAATTTGAAAAGGTCTGTCCAAACGGTTGTATTATTGTTCGCATTATCCCAGAAGTTTTGCGCCGGTGTATCACCACTGGCAGTCTTCAACGTAGCAGAGTTGGCAAAGCCACTGGCAAACTCGATATCCGAATTACCTTGCCAGTTTACAGACATCTTCTGTCCGTAAACATTTGTCACATTTAATTGGGAATACACCCCCATAATGGCCGAGCGAGCCATTCCTTCGTTATTAAAAACGGTTGTAGAAGTTTGCTTGGAGGGCGATTCCGTATCCAAGTAATCTTCGCAGGCGGTAAATATTAACAAGCCTGCAACAAAAAGTAGATAGATTATATTTTTTTTCATATATGTAAAGCGTTAGAATGTTACATTAAGTCCAAAAAGGTATGTACGAGCTTTCGGATAGGCGGATAAGTCGGTACCGGGTCTGAGAGGATGTCCGGAAGTATCTACCTCGGGGTCTTGACCGGAGTATTTAGTCCATACATACAAGTTGTTCACTGTTCCGTAAACACGCAGGTTCTGTATACCTACTTTCTGAGTCAATTGTTTAGGAAGCGTATATCCCACAGTAAGATTGCTAAAACGAAGGAATGAACCGTCTTCTACAGCCCAGTCGGTAGTAGCCATACCATTTTCCAACGGATGCCAGATCTTGGCGTTACGGTTCAACTCTTCAAGCTTCACAGGGTCAGCATACGTACCGTGGTAAATGTTATACCCGGTTTCCGGATCGATAGTTGTAAAGCGTTCACCCAGTCTCATGATTGTTGACATGTTCTGATAACGTTTCGAACCGGTATATGTGGTATAGTCCATCTTGTTAGCATTCAACACATCGTTACCGTACGAGAAGTTGAACATCGCTGCTAAGTCAAAGCCTTTCCACTGTCCGTTCAGACTGAAACCTCCGGTGAATTTGGGTAATGCACGGCCAATTATCGTACGGTCATGATCGGCATCAATCTTACCATCGGGAACCCCGTCAGGACCACTCAGGTCTTTGATTTTAATATGTCCGGGGCCGAAGTAATCGCCTGAAGAAGTGAATACTCCTCTGGGGTCTAACACACCATCATTCAAGTCCCATCTCTTTGTTCCGCTGTTGAATGTAAAGTCATCGAATGAATAGAAACCATCGACCTTATAACCATAAATTAGTCCAATTTCATCACCTACGAACGTACGGTAGTTGTCACGACCGTAATCATTACCGGTCATAGCGTTAGAGGAACTGATTAATACGTTACCACCGTCCAAGCGATCCACATTGTTATTATTGAACGCAATGTTGAAGTTCATACCCAAGAAATAGTCTTTTCCCTGAAGTGCCGTGGCATCAAGATTAAACTCAATTCCCTTGTTAGTGGTTTGTCCTACATTCTGGTATTGATATTGATAACCGGAAGTAGAAGGAAGCTGTATTTGAAGGATCAGATCCTTAGTTACATCCTTATATAAATCAATAGTCAGGTTGAAACGGCTTGAGAACAAGTTGATATCCAACCCTAAGTTCTGCGAATATTTAGTCTCCCAAGTTAACCGCTCGTTACGCAACGTATTGCTGGGTTGTAAACTACTTTGCGGAGTTTCCCCCATCCAATATAATCTTCTGGAGTCGGTTACCGGTGAGAAATCCTGACGCCAATAAGATCCTACACGAGCATTACCGGCCGAACCATAGCTAAAGCGAAGTTTCAAGTTGTCGATCCATTCTTTGTAAGACTCCATAAAAGGTTCTTCCGAAATACGCCATGCCACTGAACCCGACGGGAAAAATCCGAATTTTTCATCTGGAGAAAATACACTCGTACCGTCGTAACGCCCCGTAGCGGTCAGATAGTAACGACTTTTGTAGTTGTAGTTCAAACGACCGAAAAAAGACTCCGTGCGCTTTGGTTCATCAATAACCGTATAGGTTGGCAGTGCATTACCATCGTTCCACATTGCCAATACATAATCTTCCGTATAGTCAACAGGAAAATAGTCGGAACTCACATCCATTTTGTTCATTTCGGTATCATTAAACTCGATACCGGCCGTAAGATCAACATTGTGATCTTTGGCTATGGTTGTTTTATAGTTTGCATAAGCACGGTAGGTATAACGGAAACCATCCTGATTCATTCGTTTGGCAACGGGCATACCACCTTTACCTGAGGCTTCACCGGTTTTATTGAGAAATATGTTGTCGGTCTTGTTGAATATATAACTGTATGTACCTTCAGTGCGGAGGTTGAAACCTTTGAACACATCCCAACTCAAAGCGACATTATATGTGTTGTTAAATTGCAATTGCCTCTTGTACTCGTTGGCAATATTATAATAAGGGTCGTTCAGATTTGTGATATTTCCTACGTTGTAGTCATCACCCAAATCACCTTCAGTTAACTCTTCAAGGGTTCTCACCACCGGAAAACGAATAGCATCGCGTAGTTTACTTCCGCTTGACACGCTTGCCCCGTTCATTACGGTACGGGTCAGTTTAGATTGAAACTCCAATCTCAGCGCCTTATTAATTTTCCGGGTGAATTTTACATTTATATTATCACGCACATATTCGGATCCAATCATAATATATCCTTCATTGTCACGAATGTAACTAAGGTTGTATGTCATCTTATCATCACCACCCATTATACTCAATGTATAGTTCTGCTTCACATCGGTGCCTCCGAATAACTTATCCTGCCAGTTCTCACCTACCATGGATTTGTAGATATTAACATCTTCCCACTGACCATAACGGTCAAAGAAAGCAGCATTGGTTGTCGGGTCAAGCTCTTTCTGCATATACACATATTCGTAAGGAGACATGACAGGATATTGATTATACATCTTGCTAAAACCTATTGATGCATCGAAGCTCACCTTTATTTTGCCGGCTTTACCGGTCTTAGTTGTTATAAGAATAACACCATTTGCACCTTGAGCACCATAAATTGCTGTTGAAGAAGCATCTTTCAATACGTCGATCGTCTCAATATCACCGGGAGGAATATCATTGATACTATTTACCTGGAAACCATCCACAATAAATAACGGATTGTTATCCTGTGTGATTGAACCTCCTCCACGCACACGGATATTAATGGTTGCATCGGGAGAACCCTGCGTCGTAGTAACGTTTACCCCTGCCAGACGTCCGGTGATGGCAGCGGCGGCAGATGTTACGGGAATATCTTTCAATGTACTTGCTCCTACCGAAGCTACAGAACCGGTCAAATCGGCTCTACGTTGTGTACCATAACCGATTACCACTACTTCATCAAGCGTTTTAGCATCATCTTTCAATGTAATGGTCTGTAGCTTTTCAGAATTAGCTGTTACCTCCAAATCTCTCATCCCAATAAATGATATTTTTATTTTTGCATTTTTAGGAACGCTCAACGTGAAGTTACCATCCAAATCGGTGATAGCTCCGTTTGCAGGTTTGTCTTTTTGCACTACGGTTGCACCGATTACCGGATCCCCGAAATCATCGATAACAGTTCCTTGCACTGTGATGTTTTGCGCCGACATTCCAATGGGGATCATCAGCAAGAACGCCAATAGCCAGAGAAATCGTCGTTCTCTGATTGTTTTTACTTGTTTTTCTTTCATAAATTAAATAATTAATTATATAGTTTGGATAGATAGATTGTGATCACCAATTTCCGATTTCACCCAGAACTTTTTCCACAGTGTACTCTTCGGCTTCTTTCTCTGTTAATTCCTTAATGCCAGCCCATTTAGCACGTTTGCTCATATCCGCCCCTTTGCCGGTATTATTGTATTCGTACAAGTGCAAATCTGTGCTGGTAGAGGCGTATTCCATATTCCAAATGGTAGGCCAGCCTTCCGGATGCATTTGTTCGCACATTACGGAATTAAGAATGGCGACTTTGGGATAGTTATGCCAGGGACGTCCTATGGCAATAGGCTTTCCGTCGTCTCCTTGTCGTGGGCTATGGTCAGCATAAGTGAAACTGCATTCATTAAAAACGAAACCATACTTTTGTTCTTTGGAAGTTGAAGGAGCTGTAATCCAACCGCCGCCCCAACTGCGTATCTCACACGCTTGGAAGTAACCGATGCCTCCACCGTAGATGTAATCAGTGCGTCCTACTACCAGGCAATTTTCAAAATAACTACGCTTACCGCTTGTCCATAAGTAAACTGTATCTTGATAACCCAGAATGTCGCAGTTGCTAAAGATAAGTTTATCACCACATACAGTAACTGCCAATGCTTGTCCTACCGGGCCGGCTGTGTTTTCCAGCGTCAGATTTTCCACCCTGCAACCGTCTGCCATAATGGTCAATGTAGCCGAAGTGCGAATAAGTTGTGCATTGTCTTTCCATAAAGCCCACGACTCTGCCGGACACTTATTGCCCGACTCCGGACTTTTGCAATCATAAATGTGGTAACTGACTATTGTCTTTGAACGGTCTTCTCCTTTCAAAGTCAGGTTCTTTTTAGCCTCCGGGATGATTAGCTTCTCCTGGTCGTACTTGCCATTCTTTATATAAATGACAAAACGCTCGTTACTATTATCCGGAGCAGCATTGATAGCGGCTTGCAACGAAGTATAATCTCCGCTTCCGTCTTGGGCAACTACCAGATTGGCTTCAGTCGATGCTTCATTACCAACTTCATTTGTTTTTCCTACTCCGCTGTTTTTGCAGCAACAGAGTAAAAAGCAGCACAATACAATTAATGTGTTCCTCATACTTATTTCTCTTTAGTTTTAAATATAGATTTTGATATGTTCTTACTTTATTTCAACGAAAAAACTAATACTTCTCCCGCCTGTGTCGGGCAGTCGTACAGGTTTACGTTACGAAGTTTCACTCCTTGCAAAGGCGCTCTTTCACTAATCATAGGGCGGGCAATCTGTTGATACACGAATAAAGGATTGGCATTGGCCGACTCTTTTTTCGCTTCCGTCATTTCTCCATCCTGCAATGTCAACGAGTTGTAAGAGCGCAAGCGCAGATTACCGCCGATGGTAGACTTAATCACCGCTTTCACTAATTTTCCGTCTTTCCAGGTCATTTCTTCAATGAGGAATCCTCCGCGTGCGCGCAGTCCTTTTACGCTTCCATCTTTCCATTCGGTAGGCAAGGAAGGTAACAGGTGTACCGCTCCGTCGTGGCTTTGCAGCAACATCTCGGCTATACCTGCCGTACATCCGAAATTGCCATCTATCTGGAAAGGCGGGTGAGCATCAAACAAGTTGGGGTAGGTACCTCCGTCTTGTCCCCTCTGTATTTCGGGGCTTACGTAGTTCAGTTGATTTTTGATTAATTTATAAGCATGGTCACCGTCGAGCATACGCGCCCAGAAACAAACCTTCCATCCCATAGACCAACCTGTAGAAGGGTCGCCACGTTGGATAAGCGTATTGCGTGCCGCTTCAAAAAGCACGGGCGAGCGATAGGGAGAAATCTGATATCCCGGATACAATCCCCACAAATGAGAGATGTGGCGGTGGTGATCCTGCGGATGATCCCAATCTTCAAACCATTCTTGTAACTGTCCGTATTGTCCTACCTGCATGGGCGGCAACTGGCTGCGCATGTCTTTCAATGTATCACAGAATTGGGCATCCTGTTCTAATATTCCGGCAGCCTCGCAAGTATTGGAGAACAAATCAAAAACAAGTTGGTTGTCCATCGTGATACCGGCGAATACATTACTTTTCTTCTGTATCCAACGCGGAGAGTTTTCAGGAGAATTGGAAGGAGTAACTACGAGATATCCGGTATTGGGGTCTTCCACCAGGAAGTCTACAAAGAACAGGGCGGCGCTTCGCATGATGGGGTAGGCTTCTTTGAGAAACTCTTTGTTGCCCGAGAACAAATACCTGTCCCACAAGTGCTGACACAGCCATGCGTTTGCCACAGGCCATACGCCACAATAAGAACGGTCTACCGCACCGGTCATACGCCACAGGTCTGTATTATGATGTAATACCCATCCGCGGCATCCATACATTTCGCGGGCGGCTTCCTGTCCGTTCTCGCTCAATTCTTTCACCATTTGAAGGAATGGCTCGTGCAGTTCTTCCAGATTGGTTACTTCCGCCGGCCAGTAATTCATCTCGGCATTGATATTGGTGGTATAGTTACATCCCCACGCCGGATTGACGGATGCATTCCATTTCCCTTGAAGGTTGGCAGGCTGGTTGCCCGGCTGTGAGCTGGAAATCAACAGATAACGTCCAAACTGGAAATACAGGGCGAGCAGGTGCGGGTCGTAATTGGTAGATGATTCTTTGATGCGTACATCCATCGGTTTATTGGCTTGATGCGTCCATCCTAAATCCAGTTTCACCCGGTCGTACTGTTGCTTGTAAGCTGCTATGTGTGCCGCTTTAGCTTTTTTATAGTCTTTTCCGGCATTCTTCATATAGTCTTCATTCCGTTGATACGGATCGGCAGATATGTCTTTATAGTTTACAAAGTTGGTAGCCATTGATATGTACAGCGTGAGTTCCGTTGCGTCTTTTACAGACAATAAGGTATCGGTGGCTACTACTTCTCCTCCCCGGTTTTTCACCTTTAAGTCTGCACAATAGTGCACTTTGCCCGGGAAGAACTTGCTGCCCTTGGTTATTCCTTCCAGGCGGAGTTCCTTTTTTCCTTGAATACTATATTTCGGTTCGGGCATGGGGGTATTAAAGAAAAGTTCGCAATTGATAGCTTTCGGGCGGGATGCCTGTATGCGTACAATGATAAGCTGGTCGGTCAGGGAGGCGAATGCTTCTTCTACAAATTCTACACCATCTGCTTTATAGCGTGTGGTAGTAATAGCCTGGTCGATGTCGAGTTCACGATAGAAGTCGGTAATTTCTTTGCGTTCATTATAACGTATTTGCAGGCTACCTACTGTTTGATAAGGCATTTCGTTGCCCACTTGCGACAGTAATTTCTCTCCGCCCATATTCTGAGCTTCCTCATATTTACCTGCGAAAATCAATTCTCTGATTTGGGAGAGTGCCGCTTTACCTTCTTTGTTATAGTTCTGATAGGGAGAACCGGCTGAGACAGTTTCTTCGTTCAACTGAATTCTTTCCATATACGGATCGCCATATATCATGGCGGCAATACGACCGTTTCCTATAGGCAAAGCTTCTTCCCAATATTGGGCGGCGTTATTATACCATATCTTATAAGGGGTGTTTTGTGTATTATCAGGTGTACCTTGTGCGAAAGCGTTCATTGCTGTCATGGCAAGGAGTAGTGTCCTAAATAGCACTTGCGTGATGTTTTTCATAATCTTATTTATTAATATTAATGAGTATTACGGTATTTTCTGATGCAAAAGTCTTCTTTTAAAAGCGGATTCAGGGGGACTTTTTGTTAGAAAAGGTGGAATCGGTGAATTCCTCTTTAAAAAAATATGCTTTTTGGAAGCTCAAGGCGTTGATTCTACCTTATATGCAAAAAATCCATGTTCGCTATATGAGGTTCGTCTATTTTTGGCTACGATTGTTTTTTGTGTGAATATAATGAGTGAAGTTTTGCAGTGATAAGAGATAAGTGGTTAGTGATAAGTGGTTAGTGATAAGTGATAAGTGTTTAGTGATAAGTGATTAGCAAGAGTATCTCTATTCTCCTCCTCCTGGGAGGAGGAGTACCCGCAGGGGGAGGTGGTAGGTGAAAGAATTCCTTAGAGTTGTGGTTAATAGGTATTTATTTTGCCTACCACCTCCCCCCTTGCGGGGTACTCCTCCTCCCGGGAGGAGGAGAATAGAGATACTCTTGTTAATCACTTATCACTAAACATTAATCATTAATCACTAAACATTAATCACTAATCCCTTATCACTTATCACAACGAAGCTTCGCTTCGCCCGCGTACCCATTCTCATCTAAATTCTCGTTTATGCTACAAACTAATTAGTACACAGATATTTGAAACGGCCGACTTTAGTCGTCCGATCAGCCGACTGGAGTCGACCGATCGGACAACTGGAGTCGGCTGATCGGACAACTGGAGTTGACCGTTTCTCGCAGGTTGATTTAATACGATAGGAGGGGTTGTGGAGCACATATCTTTAGTTATGGTTTCCGGACAATGCTCTACGGGAGTAAATATTCGTCCGGTCAACTGAAAGCCGGAACAAACGAGGGGTGGTAAACGTCCCCACGAGGGGGGTGAAGGCTGTGAACCCTTAAAAAGGGCACTTTTTGCGGTCTGATTTCACCCGTTAAGTGCCATGAATAAGGGAATTACAGAGGTATGTGAAGAGTGTGAACCCCGGAAACAAACTATATGTATTGGGGGGGAAAGGCATTTTATCAGCGCACTTATTCAATCTCAACCCCTGTAAACGTCCCCTCTTTTATCTTAAAATACAAATCCTTATCGGCTTTTGTACTCCAGGGAAACAACCGTATATGCAAGCGTTCGCCCGGATTCAGGGTTTCGTTAACGGGGAGTACTACCTTGTCCGTACTGTCAGTGGCTTGTTGTCTTTCACCCATATCCGTCCGGGGATAAAAATCTTTCCCGCGTGCATAAGCGATACGATAGCAAATCTTACCTTCAAGCACGAAAGATATTTGCTGAACAAGCAGTGTTTTCTCTGCTCCTCCTATCACGAACTCTACATACCGGTTTCCCGCTTCATCTATATCGGCAGGCCATTGGTTTTTCTCTATGGTCAATCCGCGTTCGGCTTCCTCCAAACCTTTCATTGCCATATTATCCAGATTCCCGCTCACGGCAGTCTGCTCCATCCTTTCCGCCTTCTTTCTCATCATTGTGCGCGAATTGTATGAAAACATAGTCGCCGGGCGAAAGATTTCCTTTCACTTTGTCCCAAAGACCTTCCTCACAGAAAGAACGTGAGCTTCTTCCTCCGCGGGCATAGTTGACGACCTGAACATCCGGTGAAAAGAATTCCTGTAACACCTCTCCCCAACCACGGGTACGCGTGGTGTTTTCCACATAATCCGCCATCGTAGAATCGCCGATAGTATGTACTTTTATCTTGGCGGAAGAGGTATTTGTTACACAACTCTCCAGGTAAACTTCCAGGTTGGTATATCCTTCCCGGCTCAAGGTCGTGGCTGCACCGTCGGCTGCATCTTCCGGATTCAATCCGTGCGTAAGTTCCCAACGGTCGGGCATGCCGTCGCTATCGGTATCCGTCAACTCGGCGATTGTAACGCCGCCATCGCTCAACTCAGGCCATGCACTGGCTGCGCCTTCCGGCTTTACGTCGGCAGGAAGGTCTATCAGTCCGGGTTCTTTTTCCGCTCTCTTGGTTATGCTTCCGGTGTAGGTTGCCGTACCGTTTCTGGTTTCCTCTATGATGCGTGAATCAATGATATCGCGTTGTTTTGAGCAGCCGGCTTGTTCCAGAACAAGTTTATAGGCTTCTTCGGCGGAATGAGTAGTAACAACACCGGTTTCAAGGGGAGCGGAGAGGCGTATCTCGCGCTCCACCTTTTTGGTAAACGTATTATCACATGCGGCATTGCTGATTTGTGCGTAAATACCTTTAGTCCAGTTGTCTTTAGTCACATCTTCGTTTCCTTCGATTACATTGCCGTCCACGTAGTACCTGCCCCATACATGTTCCATAGGTTTCCAGGCGTTTGGTTTGCCGTTGGCATTGGTACAATACTTCGTGGTGCGTACACCAAGCGCTGCAATACGATAACCGACGGGACTGTTTTTAGGAGTAGCCGGTCCGGGCTTATAGTAATTATTGACAATATTCACTTTCATGCCTTCGCCTCCGTAGCAACCGTTGCCTGCCCAGTTGTAGATGACGTTATTGCGCATATCCACATACTCACGTTCCTGCGTGGAAACTCGCGGGCCAAGGCGGGGCGTACGGCTTTCGTGGTGTGCCAGCAGATTATGATGGAACGATGATTTCGCCCCTCCTACAATGGCGCCATATCCGTGCTTTCCCTTTGCATGTCCTGCCGTGCGCAGGCTTTCTGATATCAGGCACCATTGTACGGTCAGATTTTCTCCTCCATAAACCGAGCAGGTTTCATCTACCGACCAACTGACGGAGCAATGGTCAATGATAACATCCCGGCAATCGGCGCTTCCAAAGCCATCCGGTTCGCCGCCACTCTCATTGCCTACTCTGAAACGCAAATAGCGGACTATCACATTATTAGCGTCAACAGTCACCGGATAGCGGGCAATGCAGATGCCTTGCCCGGGTGCTGTCTGACCGGCAATAGTCAAATCCCCGTTCGCAATTCTCAGACTTGACCGGAGAAAGATTGTGCCTGCTACATCAAAGACTATCGTCCGCGACCCTTCCTGTTGTATGGCATGGCGCAAGGTTCCCGGTTCGATGCCATCTTCCAGCGTAGTTACGTGATATACTTTCCCGCCTCGTCCACCGGTGGTATAGCGTCCAAAGCCCTCAGCACCGGGGAAAGCCGGTAGATTTTCGGTTTTCTTCATGGAAGAGGTTCCTCCCACATCCGTACTGATAAGTATCCGTGGCTTGACGGGTACGGGTTGTTGCGGAAACAATGCCGTACCACTCCATATAAGGGCTAAAAATAAAACAACTTTTTTCATACGTACATTAGTAATATTGATAAGTGGAAGCAAATGTACGGCGAATCGAGAAAAGCATAGGGGGAATAATTGACGGGAAAAGTGGAATAAATAATAAACCGGCGAAACCTGCGTTATAAATCAGATGAATATATCTATATTTGAGTCCTTCAAAACTCTCTTTGAATCTTTCAAGACACGAAAGAGTGAGCTAAAGACATGGGAATGAATACGCTTGATAGCCAACAATGGCAAGTACTCCGCTACTCGGCAGAACAGAAAGAACGCTGGGATCGCTTCGTGCACCGTTCCAGAAACGGAACATTCCTGCTACTACGCGATTATATGGATTATCATACCGATCGTTTTACGGATTGTTCCCTGCTGATTTACTGTAACCGGAAACCGGTAGCTCTGCTTCCCGGGAATATCTCCGGCGGTTGTTACTATTCCCATCAAGGGCTGACTTACGGCGGAATGCTTCTCTCCCCATCCATTACTTTACAGAAAGTGGAAAGTGCTTTCCTGACCGCCTTGGAATACCTGCGCACGGAGCACGGAATTACTTCACTGGTCTACCGTGCCATACCTCATATTTACCACCGGTATCCGTCGGAAGAAGATTTGTTTGTACTCACACGCCTTGGAGCTACCCTTGCGGCACGAAGTATTTCGTCCACTGTCCTTCCGGGCAATTGCCTGCCTTTCCGCACCTTGCGCAGCCGGCAACAAAAGCGTGCGGAGAAGTATAACCTCCGTATCACGGAAGATGAGGACTTCGCCGCTTTCTGGCATATCTTGGAGGACAACTTAAGGGAATGCCACGATGCCATGCCTGTACACTCATTAGATGAAATCACCCGCCTGCACCGCAACTTCCCTCGTCGGATTTCCCTCTTCCGGGTATGTGAAGGGGCAGGTACATTGGGCGGATGCGTGATATACGAAACAGATGAAGTAGCCCACGTGCAGTACATCGCCGCTTCGCCGCGCGGAAAGAAATACGGAGCGCTCGACCTGCTCTTCCATCATCTTATCCATGTTCGCTATGCCCGCAAACAATATTTCGACTTCGGCATCTCCACCGAGCAGGGCGGGCGGGTACTGAACGAAGGACTGCTGTTTCAGAAAGAAGGCTTCGGAGCCAGAGCAATCATGTACGACGTTTATGAATTGAAACTATGATAAAGTATTTAGAACTGCAGAGAATCAACGCTTCCTTCGAGCCGGAGCTTTCCGCTGCCCTGCTGCGCGTGTTACACTCCGGCTGGTACCTGTATGGTGAGGCGACAGAACGGTTTGAACAGGAGTTTGCCCATTTCTGCGGTACGCCCCATTGCATAGGTACCGGGAATGGTTTGGATGCTCTTACCCTGATACTCCTTGCTTACCGGGAGTTGGGAGTGATGCACGAAGGCGACGAAGTGATAGTGCCAGCCAATACCTACATAGCAGTCATGCTCTCCGTGTTGCGTGCCGGACTTAAACCGGTGCTTTGCGAACCTTCTCCCGATACATGCAACATAGATACAGACCGTGCTGCGGCGTTAATAACTCCCCATACGCGCGCCATCGTGCCTGTACATCTGTACGGTCGTTTAGCCGATATGCAGGACGTGCATCACTTAGCCGCCCGCCACGGACTGAAAGTGATAGAAGATGCAGCGCAGGCGCACGGCGCCATCTACGAGAAACGTCTGCCGGGAAAAGAGAACCAACCCCTGCGTGCCGGAAACCTGAGTGATGCCGCCGCCTTCAGCTTCTACCCCGCCAAGAACCTGGGAGCATTGGGAGACGGGGGCGCCGTCACTACTCACGATGCCGCTCTCGCCACCATCGTCCGTTCCATTGCCAACTATGGCAGTACGGAGAAATACGTTCACCGGTATCAAGGTGTCAACAGTCGCCTGGACGAACTCCAGGCAACAGCTCTCTCTGTAAAACTCTCCCGTCTGGACAGGGACAATGCCCGGAGAAGAGAGATAGCCCGGCTGTATCAGGAAAACATTCATTGGGAATCTACGGCGCTGCGCAGCATCATCAATGCCGGCGACATTAACGAATCGAACGTCTTCCACGTCTTTCCCGTCTTTTCTCCCCGGAGGGATGAGTTGCAGCGTCACCTGGCGGCACACGATATCCAAACCCAGGTACACTATCCCATCCCGCCCCACCGGCAAGAAGCACTGAAGCAAGAGTACGGGATACAGCAACTCCCCATTACGGAACGTATCCATAATGAGGAGCTAAGTCTTCCCATTTCTCCCTTACTGACGAACGAAGAGGTGGGACAGATTATTGATTGTATAAACGCTTTCGGCTAAAACGAAATCACAATTGGTTTATGCTATAAATGAGAATTGATTAGTGATTAAGGTCTAATGAACAGCTACTTAAGTGATAAGTGATTAGCAAGAGTATCTCTATTCTCCTCCTCCCGGGAGGAGGAGTACCCGTAGGGGGAGGTGGTAGGTAAAATAAATACCTATTAATCATAACTTTAAGGAATTCTTTTCTCACCTACCACCTCCCCCCTTGCGGGGTACTCCTCCTCCCGGGAGGAGGAGAATAGAGATACTCTTGCTAATCATTTATCATTTATCACTAATCACGAAACACTTAAAACGAAATCACCTTTTTATAAGAAGACTTCGGTTGAAGGTTGTCGTCAAACAAAAGCGGATAATTGCGCTGGCGGTTGCCACGACGACGGTCCAGCCATGTATCGCCATCATACAGATTCCAGAAGGTGACATTACGGATCACATTCTTATGCTCGCGCATCACGCGGAACAACATATCATACTGGGCTACCTGTATCGAGTCTGCCTCAGCTGTCAGTGTCAACTCTTCGGCTGCCTGTTCTGCGCTAAGCTGTCCGCCCTGTTCTCCGGTATTGATGCGGACATCAAGTTCGGTGATATGAATGTTGTCAACCACTTGGGAGTAAAGTTCGATAGCCTGTCTGAACTCATCTTCCGTGGGAGACAAGACGTTGTAATGCCCCTGCATACCGATGCCATGAATAGGCACTCCTTCCGCCTTCATGCTCTTTACCATATTATATATACGGTCGCGCTTCGCGGGATTGGTTTCGTTATAGTCATTATAGAAGAGCAGTGCTTTAGGATCAGCTTCATGGGCATATTCAAATGCCTTCTTGATAAACTCATCCCCTGCAATCTTATAGTAAGTAGATTGACGGTAAGGGATATCCGCTTCAGGATCATCCGTAATAGCTTCATTCACTACATCCCATGCATAGATAACGTCCTTGTAGCGGTTTACTATCGTATGGATGTGTTCTTTTAGTCTTGCGAACAGGACTTCCTTAGACACCAACTCACCATTCTCATCGTGATACATCCAGGCAGCGGTCTGGTTATGCCACACAAGGCAATGTCCGCGAAGGGCAATCTTATTCTCACGGGCAAAGTTTGCTATCCTGTCGGCATTCTCCCAGTTCCATTGTCCTTCTACAGGCTGTGTAGGCTGAGGCTTCATGTCATTCTCGGCGGTGATACTGTTGAAGTTGGCGGTAATCAGCGCCACCTGTTCAGGAGAATTGAGATTCGCCATGTTCAGGGCGCAACCGATAGTGAAATAATCGGTATATGCATCTTTCAGGTTATCAGGCTTCTTCGTTTCCTGAGTGCAACCGGTAATCGCTGTCGCCATACCCAGACAGCAGAGGGTCTTAAATAATACCTTCATAAGTTTAATTGCTTTTTTGTTATTTAATAGTTTCTATTTGACAAGGATATCATTCGCAGAAGTAGCATACAAACCAATCAAACTACCGGTAAAGCCACCTGCAACGTTGGTTGAGAGGATATCTCCGGACACTGTACCGCCCAACTGCACGAAATCAGCTCCATCTGCGGAATAACTGAAATTGTAATCATCTCCTGTAGCTTTCACTTGCAGCCGGATGGGGTTCTTTACGTCTATCTTTGTACTTGCAAGCACTTCAGACCTGCCTCTTTGGGTTCTTTCCAATACCAGGTAGAAGTCCTTGTCCTTTTGAGTTACCCCAAAGACGTAGTTGAACCGTTCGCTTTGCAAACAGGTGATACCTGCCAGGTCTTTTTCCGATTTCGGAGTATATTTAAGTGTGGCAGTGAACGAGAAGTTGCTATGCTGTTGCCTGTGGAAGAGTGTTGAGGTGGGCTTCACTTCCTTGATATTCACCGGGAACGGAGTAATCTGTAATCCTCCATCCTTCAGTACAGAGATAAACTCTTCACGAGGACCGCGCAAACCAATCCAACGATAATCCAACAGTGGAGAGGTGAAGTTGTCGGTGAACGTAAAGTTGCCATTGGGGAAGTAACCGTCTTTACCTGTTTTGTTTTCAACACCTGCAGGGGTTTTCAGTTTAGGTTCCATTGGGATAAGCCCATTCTCAAAGACAGGGAATTCACCGGACCAGTCAACCGGAAGGATAAACGTCTCACGACCGATGTTTACTCTGCCTTTCTCATTGGGACGGATTGCCAGGAATACGCCGTAGTATTTACCGTCGGGACCTTCTACCAAGTCGGCATGTCCTGCCCAGTCTACCTTATTCTGCCGGTTCTGATTCAGGTATCTCTGGCTCAGGATGGGATTGCTGGGAGCAGGAACATAAGGGCCTTTAGGGCTGTCGCTCACAAAGATGACCTCGCTATGCCAATCGCCTGTGCCACCTTCTGCACACATCAGGTAATAGCGGCCGTTCTTCTTATATATATGAGGCGCTTCAATCCAGATGGGCTTCTTGGATAAGTCCACTCCACCGTTTACTATAATCTGGTCTGTTCCCTGTATCACTTGGTCTTTCTCTACATCATACTCCCAGATCTTGATAACACGATGTCCTTCATAGATTTCCTCGCCCCTGTTCGGCGCATCGTTATGAACCACGTATGCTTTCCCGTTATCATCAAAGAAGATAGATGGGTCTATACCGCCAAAGTTCAACTTGACAGGGTCGCTCCAGCCTTTGAAGGGGTCTTTTGTCTTCACAATGATATTTCCAAAGTCACCGGCAAACTGAGTGGTAATCATATAGAACGTATCATTACTGGGATTATAGCTGATGCCGGGAGCATACACACCGGCGCTGATGCCAGTGTCGTGGACTTTGAGTTGCGAAGTACGGTCGAGCACATGCCCGATTTGCGTCCAGTTCACCAAATCCTTCGAATGGAAGATGGGTACACCGGGGAACATGGCAAATGAGGAACATACCAGGAAGTAATCGTCTCCCTTCCGGACAATAGCCGGGTCGGGATAACAGCCCTGGAGAATGGGATTAAAGAATTCACCGGCTTTCAACGGATTCTCGTTGTACACCTTATCATCTCCCTGATAAACCACTTGTGAGAACACCGGAGCATTCTTCACCTTCTTGCCCTTACTGCCCTGAGCAAATCCTACCATTGAAAACATAGCCATACAAAGGAAATATAGCATAATCCGCTTACTCTTTAAAAGCGTAAAACTCACTTTTCTCATTTCTAAATGCTAATTATAGAGTTATTATTTATCACTGATGTGGAAGTAATCGAAGTCCGCATAGCCGCCCGGAGTCTTCGTTGCGTAATTGAAAAGCCCGAAACGATAGCCCATAAAGTGCGGCATCGAATAAGCCATCTTAAGCTGGCTGCCTATCTTCGTCCACTTCTTGCCATCCAGGCTATAGTAGAAGTCAGCCACATCTTTCCGGTCGGTAAAGTCGCATTCGGCTTTCAGGAATACTGTCTCCCGGTTTAGTGGCAGACTTTCCACCTCTTCGGGCTTATCAGTCTGCGCACTCACCATAACAATCTTCTTTACCCCGTTTTCATATTTCACACCTACTAATCCATATTTCTTCTGAAGCAGGGAAAGCCCTGCGAAGTCTCCTTCTTTCATGCCGGATACATCGAGGGAAGTTATCCCTGAACATACCGGGCCGATTGTCCGCTGCGTCAGTGTGTTGCGGGCTTGCGTGAATTCATTGTCCAGTCGTCCGGTCTTCAGGCGCAGGTAGCCTTTACGCTCGCTGACCGACCAAAGGGTATTATCCGGTTGGTGGTTCCACTGCCAAACCAGCGGCAAGGGCGCATCTTTCTTCTTGCGTGTAAACTCATCCGAAGCTACAATACCCGGTATCAATCCTTTGCTGGCGGGCAGTTCCAATGCTTCAGGCACTTTCCCGTCAATGCCGATTACCGGCCAACCGTCTTTCCACTCCATAGGAACCAGGTAAGGAATACGTCCCACCGAACCGTTGTCGCGGAAAAGATAAGCAAACCATCTACCGTCGGGGGTATCTATCATGCCTCCCTGGGCTACACCTTTATCCTGCAAAGCTACTCTTCCTTCCCAGGGGCCGTTTATATTGTCGGCACGATGGATAACTACCGTACGCATTCCTCCCCTGGGCCAGGTAATGTTAAACAGATAGTACTTTCCGTTTACCTTGAACAGTTGGGAGCCTTCGGCGGGCAAACCTATCTTATCTCCCGACGGGGCGCTGGCATTCTCTATAAAGATTCGTTCTGTACCTTCTTTAACGCCGGATAAGTCTTCTTTCAGTTCGACAATACGCAGCTTGCCGCCACCCCAAATCATATAGATGCGGCCATCATCATCAAAGAACACAGTATGGTCGTGGTAGGAAGGCTTGAAGGTGTTTACTTTCCAGGGGCCTTTCTCTATATCCTTGGTACTGAAGATATAAGTCTTTCCGGTGGTCTGGGCAAAGGTTGTCACGTAATACATATTATTATGGTAGCGGATGCAACTTGCCCACGTGCCGCGCCCGTAGGTGTTTTTGCCATTAGCGAGGTTCATCTCGTCCATGTCTTCCAGGGTGTCGTAGCAATAGTTCACAAGCTCCCAGTTCACGAGGTCTTTGGATTTCATGATAGGTACTCCGGGAGTTACATGCATAGTGGTACTGCTCATGTAATAAGTGTCTCCCACCCGAATCATTGACATGTCGGGTACATCGGCATAAATCACCGGATTCTTAGCCGGGCCGGGCTGTGCAAAAGTAGCGGAACTATAGGCTACCATCACCAGCAGAAAAAGATAAAAACGATTTCGCATAACTATATTCTTTAATTTTATTAGAGTTCTAAAGAGAATATCTACCGACAGCAAATATACTGTATCGAGTTCAATAACCGCATATAATCACTTTACACATTCTTTCAATGGTATTACATCTTTGCCTTCGGTTGTTTCATTTTCATTCACTCATGTTACATCATACCTGTATGGCGCTCTGAAGGTAGGAAATACGATTAATGTTTTTCTTCAAATAAGGTATTGGCGGACTACTTAAAAATGATAGTTTAGCGAAGCGGAACTTCGCAATGAGTAGTGATAAGTGGTTAGTGAGTAGTGTTTAGCGATAAGTGAGTAGTGATAGGTGAGTAGTGATAAGTGATTAGTGATAAGTGTTTAGTGATAAGTGATAAGTGTTTAGTGATAAGTGTTTAGTGATAAGTGTTTAGCAAGAGTATCTCTATTCTCCTCCTCCTGGGAGGAGGAGTACCCGTAGGGGGAGGTGGTAGGTAAAATAAATACCTATTAATCATAACTCTAAGGAATTCTTTTGCCTACCACCTCCCCCCCTCTCGGGGTACTCCTCCTCCCAGGAGGAGGAGAATAGAGATAGTCTTGCTAAACACTTATCACTACTCACTTATCACTACTCACTAATCACTAAACACTAATCGCTTATCGCTAAACACTAAACACTACTCATTGCGAAGCTCCGCTTCGCTAAACTATCATTTTGTAAATCAAGTGACACTTTGTATTTTTAATCGTCTGAGAATGCGTTATTTCCGCCCGAAGGCAAGGTTGGTTGGAAATACGCGAGCGAAAATCAGTAAGTTCCTGACTGATAGTAAGATATTGAAATGCTTACATTTATTCTGGAACAAAACATCTCCTGAAAGTGGGTTGATAAGGGGGAAATATGACGGCATAAGCCAACTACTTATAAGTAACAAGCCAACTACCTATAGGTAACAAGTGATCTACTTACAGGTAGTTAGTGATCTACTTACAGGTAGTTAGTGATCTACTTATAGATAGTTAGTGATCTATTTATAGATAGTTAGTGTTTCATCCTTAAGAAACCAGTACTTTTTGCATAAACAGCTTGTAAATATGCAATAATGCACATAAATAGTGCATCATTATTCTTTGTTTATTCATCAAGTACTCTAAAAGATGAATTTATAAATCAAGGCATGTTACGAAAGGCGGGATAATGCTATCATAATGAATGCAAATGGTGGTTGTTTATTGTCATTTAGATATTTTCGTAAATTCTTAGCCTGTAGAGGTTAGGGGTTAGTAGTTAGTAGTTCAGAAGTTTGTTCATGAAGTACGTGCCGATGACTATGATGCTTTCTTCCGCCGCTTGCAAAGTTTCTTCTCCGATACCCCTTACGAACTGGTTCGTGACTTGGAACTGCACTATCAGAATGTACTCTTTATTGTCTTCAAGCTTGTAGGTTTTTATGTAAAAGCTGAATACCACACAAGCGCCTGGCGCATTGACCTGGTTCTCCAAACGATAAGTTCATTTACGTCATGGAATTCAAGCTGGACGGCACAACGGAGGAAGCCTTGCAACAGATAGAAGAAAAGCAGTACGCCCTCCCGTTTGACACACGACTCCCGACAGCTATTCAAGATAGGCATAACCTTCTCTGCCAAGATGCGGAACATAGAGAAGTGGCTGCTTGGGTAAGGAAAACCCAATGCAGGTTAAATGAAGTTTTCACATTCGGCATAGCACCTCGCTATATTACATAAATGCATGCTTTTGCTTAAAGATTACCCCGCTACCGCTTGATTGTATCGCAGCAGGTAGCGGGGCATAAAACTGTTTGAGTTGATTCGCGCATTGCGCAAGCCAAGTTCTGAGAAATAGTAGGCGTAGCAATGATACAGATGCTCATGTTGCCCGCGCACCAATTCTCTTATTTTTTTATAATCTCTTTCTCTACAATTACTTCCTCCTCATCGGCAGACGGATTTACAATTCCGGCTACTTCTTCTACAGTTTTCGGCTTCACCGTAATTCCTTCTTTGGTTTGTTCTACGTACGCCATCCGGCCATCCGGTAGGTAATATAGATAATCAACGCAAACGCTTCTACGGCCTGTAGCTCCTGATTTTCCGTTCAAAGTAAGGGTTGCATTGTGATAGAACAGATAATCTTGACCTTCATACTGAATGATTCCCGGATGTATGGTAAAACTATTCTCTGCCATTCCTGTCAGGAGTCCGCGGTATGTCCAAGGGCCTTTCATGCTTGGGGCTGTGGCATAGCTTATTGTTTCTCGTCCCTTACCTCTTGAAGCATACGTAAGATAGTAAAGATTTCCGTGTTTATGAATCCACGGTCCTTCTATATACTTCGGCATTTTAAGTATCTCTATAGGGCCGTCCAACTCTGTCATGTTGGGTTTAAGTTTAACCATAAAACAGGTTCCGTTACCCCAACTCATATAGGGAGTGCCGTCATCGTCTACAAAAACTGTCGGGTCTATGTCATTCCACCATCCTCGTGGCCCGTTGGGAGTCATGTTGTCTGTTATAAGCGGTGTGCCACGTGCGTCAACAAAAGGCCCGGTCGGACTATCCGAAACGGCAACTCCTACAACTTTGCTATTATACGGAGCTCCCGCTTGTACTGTTGTATAATAATAGAACTTCCCATCTCTTTCTACAACCTGAGATGCCCATGCTTCGCCTATGCCCCATGAGAAGTCCGTAGGTTTGAGTACACTTCCGTGATCTGTCCACGTCTTCATGTCTTTGGTGGAATAGCACAACCATTCGGTTATGTTAAAGTCCTGACCGTCTTCGGCTTCATCGTGGCCTACATAGAGGTAAAGCCTGCCATTGTGTACCAGTGGCGCCGGGTCGGCTGTGAATTTATCCAGAATTATCGGATTTCCTTCCGGAGTAAATGTTACTTCATTGCTTTCTCCTTCCGGAGTAAACGTCACTTCATTGCCTTCTCCGCCATAACCGGCCAGGAGCAGACACAAACTAAAAGTAAAAAGACTATTTTTCATAATGTTATAATTTAATTGTAGATTATTCTAATTTATATTTACCACTACGCGCCTGTAAACAGTAAGCGTAGGAGTTGCTTTATCTGTTAATTCTAAAATGATATGTATATTCTCTCCCATAGCATCAGCAGGAATATGTATTTTACATTTTGCTGCGTTATGGCCCTCTATTCTTACTTCACCTTTGTAGCTGCTTGGCTCTGTGTAAACACTCCATTTGTATGTCAGATTGTTACCGTCGGGATCGGTTGATCCGCTGGCATCTAAAGCTATATAGCTGCCGGCTTTTACCTTTCTGAAAATACATTTCAACGAATGGTCTCCATCAAGTACCGCATGAGGATGATGATTCACCGCTTTATAATCATCAGTTGTAGTCCACAACATACGTGCTGCTAAATCATTCCAAATGTGCTGTTTCCATTTATTGATAGCGCCACAGCCCTCCTTGCAGCTTCCATGCATGTAATAAGGATCGTATTGCGTTTCATCTTTCCCGTTGCGCACTATGAAATCCATACCTCGTATGTCACTCGTCTTTTGATTGGAGAAACGGCCTCCCCATCCTCCATATTCCAGTGAGTCGGGTACATTCAGGCCATTTGCATAAACGTAAAAGAAAGAAGGGGAGTCTCCTTCCGGTACCCAGATTCTATCAGGATAATGTTTACCTAATGGTTGACAGTTTTGAACGTTCTGTTTAATCCATTGGTCTGAAGGCGCCCAACCATATATTTCTTTGTTTCTGATGTACACTACTTCTGGAAAGTTCTTTGCTATCCATGCTCCGGCATCATCTTGGCCAAGAATATCATAGATGCGGATTTTGGCAATAAACCTCTTAAGAGCTTTCTCACTGCGTGTATGTTTCACTTTCCATAAGGCTTGTGCTATGGTATTCATTCCGCCCCAGGCCGCAAGCCATACAGGTCGTTGGTCGTTTTTCTTGTCAACAGCCGCAATAATCAGTTCTGAACCGGGCGAATCTTTACCTTGACCTACCCCATTCATATTGGAAAGAGCTTGTCCTCGCTTTATAATTGCCCTCAGCTGGTTTAAACCGGGATATCCCTCTGCATGTTTATTTAAGCGAGGCAGCAGTTCTCCAAACAGCTCCACTATTTCTGAGATTTTAGCGGTTTTATCCGGGTCATCTACCCAAACCTGTGAGCTGATAAGTCCCTCGATATCAATTACATTTGAGCACAGCAGTAAATGTATCATTGATTGAGTATCATCGGGGTCGGTACCTCCCAAATCAGTTGTCACAATCAGTCGATGTTTATCCTCATTAGCGGTTTGCGCCTCTAAGTAAAGGCTCCATGCAATGAGAGGGAAAAAGAAGAACAATACTTTTATCATAGGTTTTCATGTTTAATTATCTAACTTCTACTCTAATTTACATTAACTCTACTGAACCGGAGTAAACTTATAAAGCAATACACCGTGAGCCGGCACATTCAGAGACAATGCTTCTTGTCCGGCATCAAGCGTTTTAATATCTTTTTGTCTCCACAGGTCACGTACGGTCTGCTTACCCGTGATGCCCAGTTTATTGAAATCCCGGAAAGAGATATCCGCCTTTTCACGGTCGAAGTTACAGAACCCTACCGCTTTACTTCCGTCTTCCAACTCCTTCACGTAGATACGTAATTCTCCGATGGCATGTACACATGTGGCCTGTTTCCCCAGAGGGTCCTGATTGACAGCTATAACCTCGTTATTGGTTAACAAACTGAATGTGAAATCATCCATCTTCTCCAGGTCGCAGCCTATCAGGAGCGGTGCGGAGAACAAGCTCCAGAGACTAAGATGCAGATATTGTTCATCCGGTTTAAGCCTGGTCTGGTGAGGATTACCCCAACCTACAATGCCAACTACCAGCATATCCGGGTCGTTCCAGTTACCGGGTTTAGCCCAGGCAGCGGCTTTGTCCTGAGAAAGAGCTATGTTTTTTACACTTTCCCACGTGTCGGTAATGTCATTCGTTGTGCGCCAACTCTGACCTCCAACGGAATCTCCCCACTTCCAGACGTCTCCCATACCATATTGACACAGGTTATAAACAATGTCCCGGGGCTGTTTACGCAGGTAGTCGCCCATGATTCTGAACGGTTCTCTACCTACAATCGAGTCTCCTCCTCCCTGGAAAGCCAAAGAAGATACACTGTAGGGGTCTTTCTTCAAATCACGGTCGAGTACACCTCCATAGCTGCACCAGTCATATTTCAGATAATCAAATCCCCATTTGGCATACATCTCGGCGTCTTGTTTCTCATAACCGTAGCTACCTGCACATCCTCCGCATGTCCACGGGCCGGGTGAGGAGTAGATACCTACTTTCAACCCAAGCGAATGTATGTAATCAGTCAGTCCTTTCATATCGGGAAATTGGGCATTGGTTATGATATTGCCACGGTTGTCGCGCAGCTTTCCGCCTCTGGTACGGTCGTTGGGGTCGCGGTGGTGTTGCCACGAGTCGTCTATGTTGACGTAAGTCCAGCCATAATTAATGAGACCGCTTTCTACCATGGCTCTTGCTGCTTGTTTCACTTTCTTTGCCGAGACTTCATGTCCGAAACAGTTCCAGCTATTCCATCCCATTGGCGGAGTAAGGGCAATTCTGTCGCCACATTCAATACGGAATGTCTTCTCTGTTACTCCCTTTTCGTTTTGAGCCTGTAGAGTTACCTCAAACGTTCCGGGTACAGTTAGTTTACCGGTAATCAAACCAGTTTCCGGGTTAATCTCCAATCCTGCCGGTAATCCTGTTGCCGAGAATGCCATTGGACGGTCGCCCGTAGCCGCCACCTGAAATAGGAATGGAGAACCTGGACGCACTCCAAACACGGATGCGCTATTAATTCTTGGTGTAGCAGGAGCAGGAGGAGTCAGTATATAAGGTTCGGTAGCTATGAACTTTAGTGTAGGAAAACTTTTCTTTCCCTTTGAAATAATCTTTGCATCTGCCCAGTCTGCATGATCATAATAAGGGCCATCGCCGCCGTCGGCAACAATCAGTTCAAGCCTCTTCACTCCGTCAAGTGCAACAGAACATTGCTTGGGTGCATCTCCTGCCTTTACAACTCCGCTGGACCATAGTTGAGCGCCATCGCCGATTACAATGAATTCAGCCGATACCTTACGTTCCAGTATTTCATCATCCAGCCCCACCTGAGCGGTAAATGAGGTTGCTTTACCATCCACTTGAATGGCTATTTCACTGACAGAGTGGGTGCCTACTCCACGTTCAAACGTCTGGCCTCCGATTGTCAGCGTTTTGCCGTCAACTGATTTGTTCTTCATGGCATTACCATGTCCCTGGGTCATGGCTGTCAAGTCCAAATCATCGAGCCATACGGTCTGCGGTTGACTGCATCCCGTGATTGCGCTTGCTAATGCAAGGCTCACGAGTGTTATCAGAATTTTGTTATTATTCATAGTTCTAAAAGTTATTTTGATTGATTATAATGAGTTTATACTATAATTTTTTAGACGCAGATAACGCGGATCTCTTTTTATCTTCCGGGTGGGATAACGTAGCGCAGTATTTAAAATCCGCGTCATCCGCGTCTAAAGAATTGCTACTTATTACAACGATATTTTCATCTTCTTTCCTGCATACGTCACAGTTCTGTTTGGCGTTGACTGATAAACCCCGGTGCCGGATTGTGGTGATACCAACGTGACATTAAGAGTTATCTTCTTTTTCATTCCGGTGAACTTACCCTTTCTATCACTGATAGTCAGAGTCTTATCCGCGTCATTCCAGCTTAATTCAAACGTGCAGAACTGTCCCTTTTCATAATTATAATTGTTCCCTTCATCCTCGTAAACAGAATACGTACCGTTAGCGCCCGGATAAATGCGGATTTCCCACGGCTGTTCTGTATCTTCAGAAGCAAATTGTTTGGCAGGTCCCAATGGCAATATGGAGCCGGCTTTCACGAATAAAGGTATCTTCGTGAGGTCAACATCTGTATCTATCAGTTGTCCGCCCTTGTAAAATGCACCATCCCAAAAGTCTATCCAACCCGCCTGACATTGGGGAAGATAAACCTTCATCCGGCTAATGCCGCCCTCTACAACCGGAGCAACCAGGAGAGATGGCCCAAACATAAACTGATGCTTTTGTTCCAACGCGAGAGGATCTTCCGGGAAATCCATCACCAACGGACGCATCAGGGTGTAACCTTTAAAGGAAATCGCAGCATTCTGTGAATATATATAAGGTAGAAACCTATAGCGCAAGTCTAAGTACCGGGCAACTATGCGTTCAACCTTCTCTCCGTATCTCCAGGGTTCGGTATTACTCATGTAACCATGCACACGCATCAATGGAAAAAATGTTCCTGCCTGTAGCCAACGGATGAATTGTTCATGATACTCCGTATTGGTATATTGATTGCCCGGGCGGAAGAAACCGCCGGCATCATACGTCCACCAAGGCAGTCCTGTTGCCATTTGCCCCAGTCCTCCGGCTATTTGCCGGCGCAGGGTTTCCCAGTCATGTCCCACATCTCCCGACCATGTTGCCGCCGCATAACGCTGCATTCCGGAAAAACCGCTGCGGGTGAATATCATAGCCCTCCGGTCAGGGTCGTCTTTGCGCAAACCCTCATAAATGGTTTTACTGACATACATCGGATAGACATTCCGGTAAACCTCTCCCGGCGTCTGCCCTTTATTGATACGCCGGTTCCGGAGGTCATCATTCTCCGGTTCGGTAGCATCCTGCCACCAGGCATCAATGCCGTATTTCAACAGTCCGTCACGGAAGTTCCGCCAATAGAATGCTGCGGCATCGGCATTGAAGAAGTCAATCCAGTCGCTGCCCGGAATATAATACCCGTTTTCTTTTGCCTGTTTCCCAACTTCTGACTGAACATCTATTTTAGACCAGACAGAAATCATCAGGCGCATATCCATGTCATGAAGCTCCTGAAGCATCTTGTCCGGATCGGGATACCTGTCCTCATCAAACTTCATGGCATTCCAGCCATGTTTCCCCCAATACTGCCAGTCCTGAACAATCAAATCTATGGGTAACTTCCTGCGTCTGAACTCACGGGCATTCTCCAACAGCTCTGCCTGAGTGTTGTATCGTTCCCGGCAATGTATATATCCTAAACTCCACAAAGGCATCATGGGAGCAGGCCCGGTCAACTCCCGGTAGCTGGCAATAACTTCATCCCCATTGCCTGCAAAAACAGTATAATCCAATGCCCGGGCAACCGGCGAACGGAAAACTGTTTCATCGGAAACAGGGCGCCAATATAATACAGGCTTGTCGTTACGCTCACCCTGCACTTCTATAGCATGTTTCCCGGCAGCCAGTTCTACTATGGCAGAGGTTGTAGGAGGCAACCATAAGTTGTTGACATCAAACACCTTATTTCCATCAACGGTAAGATAATACTTGCGAGCCATCCGTTGGCCGACATCCAGCAACAACGAATAACGTCCGGAACGGGGTACTTCCAGCGAAGCGGTAAAAGAGTATGTCTGTCTGGTCTCTTTTACATTTCCGCTTGTACCTGTGGCATTCACGGTAACAGCTTCGCCGCTTGCACTCTCAGGCGTCAATTCAATAGATGCATCCGCCGGGTTGAAATCCGTCAATCCGTAGTTATTCCACAACAGGCCATAACCTTTGTTTGACAGAATAAAAGGAATGGCAATCTGTGTGTTGACCTGTGTCAGCCTCCGCGATAACCCTTTGACGTTAAGATAGCCATCTTGAAATTGCCCCGTACCGTATATGTACTCGTCTTCCGGAGATACAAACTGCTGCTCTACCTGAAATGTGGCTTCTCCCTGAACAGAAGAAGCCGTCATGAAACGTCCTCCTGCCTTTTCGCGGAGAATGATACGCTTGTTCGCATCCTTAAAAGTCAGCGTTTCCGTATCCTTATCGAACTCCACGGAAATACCTTCCAGAGACAGAGTCAACGATTTGTCATTCTCTGTAACTTTACATTCCGGAGCGGTTACGCTTTCTGTATAGATCAGTTCCTGCATAGGCGCTGAACCCGGTTGAGTGAACTGTACCCGGACAGCATTCCGGTTGAGTGGTATCAGTGAGAGTGTACCTTGTTTCAGTTCAAGAACTATGTGTTCCTTTTCTCTTGAGATACATGCTGCATTTAGCATGAATACACAGAGAGACAGAGCTGTTGCGATTACTCCAACCTGAGTTCGCTTCTTTATTGTTTTCATGGAATAAGTACTTATGTTTAATGTGAATCAGGAGTTAAATTAGTAGTTATAATCTCACTCCCATACTTAGACTATCTCACTATACGACTTAGGGTATCTCAGTCGTATACTTAGGCTACCTCAGTCGTATACTTAGACTACCCCTCTCAGAATACCTTCCGGGCGGGGTTTTAAGCAAGTATAGAGCGAAGTAGATTATCTTAATAATCCGCGTCTAAAGAATTACTGATGCCGATTTATTTAGAGAACCTCCAATAATCGAAATACATAAGATTGGTAGCCGGCCTTCCTTTCACCACAAAATAAAGGTCGTGTACTCCGGTCACCTTGGAGATATCAATGCTCCGCAAGTCCCAACGGTCGTCGCCGCCAGTCCGGGGTACTTTAATGGTTCCTACCAACTCTCCGTCCGCACTGTTCAGACGCACTTCGAGTTGCACCGGAGCATTGTGCGTAGTACCCAACCTGGCAGTAAACTTGGTAGCACCGGTTTTTCCGAAGTCCACGCCACAAACCCGGATATAACTGCCGTCCTTCATTGCCGTCACAAAAACACCTACCTGGTTGTTCCTGAAAGACTTGAAACCTTCGGAGAATGCGATTGTTTCCGCTTCATTCTTTACATACGGATTCAAGGTGGCAATTCCTTTGGTGATTCCTTCCGTCATCTTCACCTCAGGAATTGATCCGTCTTTGTTGAATTTGAGTTCTTCAACACATACCGAACGGTTGAAACCACCACCACCGGGCAACTTCCCGTTATGATAAAAATAATAGGTCTTGCCTCTGAAATCAATTACTCCCGGGTGGATTGTAAATGATCCGCCTCCAGCAGCCATTACCGTACCGCCATATTTCCACGGTCCTGTAATAGAGTTAGCGGTTGAATAGCCGATGTGTTCGGGCAACGGTCCTCCGGGCCAGAACAAATAGTACATTTTATCTCTTTTGTAAAGCCAGGGGCCTTCTTCATAAAGGGTGGCTCGCTGAGAATCACCTTCGCGTTTTCCGAATGACTCCGCAGTCAAAGGCACGCGTACGATGTCTCCGCTGTAAGAAATCATGTCTTCATTCAGCTTCACGTAATACAAGTTGGGGTTGCCCCAGTACATATAAGCCTGTCCGTCGTCGTCAATGAAAACTGTCGGGTCAATATCTCCCCATTCACTCTGAACCAGTGGTTTATCAAGCGGGTCATAGAAGGGGCCATAAGGACTATCCGCCACTGCTACTCCAATCGCCCCCCTGTTATTGATTTTAGAAATCACAGGCACATACATGTAGAACTTTCCGCCTCTTTCAATGCATTGCGGCGCCCAGGCATCCCCTTTGGCCCAACTGAAATCGGTGTATGACAGAACAGCACCATGATCAGTCCAGTTCACCATATCGTTTGTTGTGTACAGGCACCAGTCGTTCATTGTAAACCAGGTAGAGTTATCTTCGTCGTGGGTGGTATAAAGATATACTTTATCATTATATACCATTGGAGCCGGGTCAGCCGTGTACTTTGTCTGGATGATCGGGTTCTGTGCCAGTCCCGAAGCACTTGCCATCACCAATAGTGATGAGAAAAGTAGAGATTTCATTTTATCCATATTATCTTTTCTTATTTGATTATTCTACAATTAATATTCCCCCATTGCAAGGTATTGTCAGCTGCAATTCCTGTTTCTTATTCACCTTTACCGGTTTTACGCTGCCCTGCAATTCTTCATTATCACTGAATACCCGCACCTGATTACCGGGTGCAAACATGGGCAGAGTAATCTTCAACTTCACGGTTTCTTTCTGTGCACTGACTCCTGCTATATACCATTTATCTCCATGCCTGCGAGCCATGACTGCATATTTACCGGGGTAACCGTCGATAAAGCGTACCTCATCCCATGTAGTGGGAACTTCTTTCATGAAGCCTATCGCCCATTCCGGAGCATCCGTCAGGTTGTTCGGGGCTAAGGCAAAGTGCTGCACCGGACTTTGAAACATTACCGCAGTAGCCAAAGCGAACACATCAGAAGTAATACGCCGGCTTCCGCGCGGAGCATTAGTCGCATTATAATATTTATTTAATGCACTGCCGCCAAAGTCCATGCTGCCCACTGTGTTGCGGATAAACGGATGCAGACAGGCATTGAAAGCTTCGTTGTCACAACTCCCTTGTGAGAAATGCAGGTTTTCACTCGCCAGTACAGCTTCGCTCGATGCATAGTTAGGATACATACGTTCCCAACCGCGAGGTAAAGTGCATCCGTGGAAAATCACCAGTAACCCATACTCGTTGGCATCGGCGAGAATGTCTTCGTACATCTGCATGGTTACCTGCTTGTCGCCACCCAGGAAGTCAACCTTTATGCCACGTATCCCGATACTTTGCATCCATTTCATTTCTTTACGCCGGGCTATTGTATTGTCCATAATGCCACGCGGCGTTTGCGGCGCGTCATTCCAATATCCGTTGGAGTTATACCACAGATAGAGGGCTACTCCTTTCTCTGTTCCGTATTTAGCTAACTTTTCAATCTTGTCATAGCCAATCTGCGTATCCCACAGTGCATCTACCAGCAGAGACTGATATCCCATTGCTGCCGAGAAATCAATGTAGCGCAATTGCTCTTCATACTTCGTACTTCCGTCCATACCGATAATCCAACTCCAGGAGCCTCTGCCGTATTCATACTTCCGTGATGCTGCATATAGCGGCTTCACAACATCAAAGGCAACTGTTGTCTCAACGATCGGGGCTAAGGTTTCACCTAAAGTGATTGTCCGCCAGGGTGTTTCTCCGGGCAGTGCAAGTCCGGGTGAAGTCGTACCGTTTCCATTCATTTCACCTTCCTGCGGGAAACCGATTGTGTACAGTCCATTTTCATGTCCCAGCAGACGGCTTCCGCAATATTTGCTGTCTACACCTGTTTCCGAGATGAGTATCCATCCTTTGTCGCCGTTGCGGAACAGGCAGGGAAAGGTATAGCCTTCGCCCCATCCGTTTTTACCCATGGAATCATCTGCCCTGTAAGGCGTTTCGTAACTGGGCGAGGTGCGGGCAAAGCCTCCCATAGGCTTGCTTTGCGGGCACAGGAAAGTGGTACTCCCGTCGGGAAGCACAAAGCCTGTCGCCTCTTGCTTTATGACGCAGGACAAAGTATTCTTTTGAGGATACATTTTATATCTGAAGGCGACGTCCCGGTCAGTTACGCGAAATATGACGTCGTATATCACTTTCTCTTGCTTACTAAATTGGTACACAGCTTCTGTGGCTACATAGTGTACATTGCTCTGCTTTATGTTGGGCAATGTATAGGTCTCGTCAATTACGCTCGACCGTACTTCCTGCCCCAAAGACATTTCTTTGGAGAAATCGCCGATGTTGGTAACAAGCCCCAAGGGAGAGGATGTGATAAAAGGAGTACCATTATGAGTGATACTGTATGACGGTTGTCCATCCTTATCAGAGATGGTAACTGTTATTTTCCCGTTTGGGCTTGTGACTTGTTTTTCTTCTGCCTTTATTGCGGAGCAAACAAATAGCGCCGCAATAACTAAAAAATATTTCATAAATATCGAGGTGTTGTTTATCTATAATTTACTTCAACCGTAGTTTCCCGGTCGTTTACTTCAACTTCCAGTAGTCTATGTTGAACATCTCTCCGTCTCCTCCTCTGAAGACGAAGTACAGGTCGTGAACTCCACTTACCTTTTCGATGTCAGCAGTGAAGGTTTTCCACGCATCCCAACCGCCGGTGTTGTTTATGCTGCATACTCCGAGCAATGTACCTTCGAGGCTGTCCAGACGAATTTCAATCTTTCCTTTGGTTATCGTGGCTGCACGGATTTCAAATGTCTTTGCCCCTTTCCCGAAGTCAACGGCTTTCAACTGGAGGAAGTCTTTGTTGTGGATGGAGGTGATGTACATCCCGTTTTCGTTGTCCCCGGCAGATTTGAGTCCCTGGCTCCATGCCATTGTTTCAGCTTCAGTCCGCTTGTAAGGATTCAGTGTGCCGACGGGTTCAACCGCTACGCCGTCGTCCCACCAGGGCAGTTCCTGGATAGTGCCGTCGGGATTGTATTTCATTTCGGCTACGCATATCGAACGGCGTTCATGATGCTTGTCGGTTATCATGAAATTCAACCGGTAGTTGAATCCGAATACGTAGGACTTGCCTTTATAGTCGATGATTCCCGGATGGTTTCCGGAGGATTTCCTGTTGGGCTTCATGATGTAACCTTTAAATTCCCAAGGGCCTATGGCGCTGGGGGCCATTGCATAACCGATGCCTTCGGGGCAGCAGGTGCTTGCATATGCCATGTAGTAGTGCCCGTTCTTCTTGTATGCCCAGGGGCCTTCCTGGAAGTGGTAAGGGTCTTTCTGGTCTTTTATCTTCCGGATTAACTCGTCTTTCGTGATTTCTCCTGAGCAGGATATCATGTCTTCGTTCAGTTTCACATACCAGAGGTTGGGGTTTCCCCAATAGAGGTATGCCTGTCCGTCGTCGTCTATCCATACGCTGGGGTCGATGCTGTCGTACTGGGCGCCAATCAGAGGCTTTCCGAGGGGGTCGGTGAAGGGGCCGAAAGGATTGTCGGCAACCAGTACGCCGATTCCCCGTCCCTGTACCGGACAGTACAGATAGAACTTCCCGTTACGCTCGATGCACTGGGGCGCCCAGGCGCCGTTCTCAAATCCTCCCCAACCGGATATGGCAGGGTCGGCCCATTTGAAGCTGTATAAGTTGGCGATGGTGCCGTGGTCGGTCCAGTTCACCATGTCGGTGCTGGTGTACAGCAGCCATTCTTTCATGCGAAAGCCTGCCATTCCTTCGGGGGCATAATCTTCGTCGTGGGTGGTATAGAGATATACCGTACCCTTGTGTACCATTGGTGCAGGGTCGGCAGTGAATTTGGTCTGTATGATTGGAGTCTGGGCATTCAGATTCTCCTGGGTAGCAGCCGTAAGTAATAGCGCTGCTGTCAATACGGGCAAAATAAGTTTCTTCATTGTTTCTGATATTAGAATTTCACACTAACTCTTTTTCCACTGTAGTTAACCACTTTCCGGGTTCCGTCCTGAAGCACGACAGTGAACTTTCTGTTGTTCAACATCCCCTTGTAGGCACCTTTCCGTGCTCCTATCGTCAACTGGCGTGAGGCGTTGTTCCATGCGATGGGGATTTCCGTATATGCCCCCAGTTCATAATTATAATTGTCGAACTCATCTTCGTAAAGCACAAAGGAACCATCGGCGCCGGCGTACACTCTCAATTCAATATCGTCCCACGGTTTCTCTGTTGCATACTGCACTTCAGGGCCAATCGGAATAATACTGCCCGCTTTGATATACAGCGGGATGACGTCAATCGTCGTCTCCTTCTCTATCTCCTGTCCGCCGTCATACTTCGCGTTCGTCCAGAAGTCGTACCAGGCAGTGCCTGCCGGCAGATATACCTTTTCGGACTTGGCCTGCATGAAATCTACCGCCGCTTTATCCCCAAACTTCCGGTCGTCATTTCTATTCCAACCTTCATTCTCATTTACTCTCACTACTTTCTCCTGAGTGTAGTGCGCGTTGATGACCGGTGCTACAAGGATGGATTTGCCAAACATATATTGGTCATTTATATCCCACACGTTCCTGTCGCCGGCAAAGTCCATCACCAAAGCGCGCATGAAGCTCGATTGGCGTTCGGTCACTTCCCACGAAGTGGAGTATATATAAGGAAGCAACGAATAGCGCAGATGAATCATCTTCTCAATGGCGTCGTACACCGGTTCGCCCTTCTTTCCGAACTGGTAGATTTCTCTCGGCGTATCGGCTCCATGCGAACGCATCATCGGGCTGAACGCTCCGAATTGCATCCAGCGTACATACAGTTCCTGGAACATTGGATTCTTGGGTGCGCTTCCGTCATTCCAGCCCCTGTTGTAATGTCCGGCAAAGAAGCCGCCTATATCCGTGTTATAGTTGGGATTTCCGGTAAGCGTGAAGTTCAACCCTGCCGGAATCTGGTTGCGCAGTGATTCCCAGGACGAGCTGATATCTCCCGACCATACGTTGGCGCCGTAGCGTTGCTGTCCGGCAAATACGGAACGGGTGAGGATAAATACACGTTTGTCTGCAGTCGTGGCGCGCTGGTTATCATATACTCCACCCACCGACACCAGCGGATAAGCGTTGCGCATCTTGCGGAATGAACCCAGATAGGTCTTCGTGTTCCAGTCCTCCGGCTTCCAGTCAAAATGGTCAGGCTCTGTAGAGTCCATCCACCAGCCGTCTATACCCAGTTTGAAGAGGCCTTCGTTCATGTATTTCCAGTAGATGGCGCGAGCCTGCGGATTGTAAGCATCGTACACACGCACTCCGGAAGGATATTCCATGTTCGGCGGCCAGGTTTCGAGTCCCGACTGAGGCCATGTGGAGAAGTTAAACAGCATACCTTTCTTGTCCAGCTCTCTGTAAGGTTTGGTCATCGGCCCAAACGACGACCAGATGGAAATCAGCATGTGCGCATTCATTCCGTGTACATCGTTAACCATCTTCTGCGGGTCGTTGAACAATGGGTTCTTGAAGTCCATGGCATTCCATAGATAATTGTTTCCCCAGTATTGCCAGTCCTGAATGATTCCGTCAAGCGGAACACCCAGTTCGCGGTACTTGCGTACCACGCCCACCGTTTCTTCCTGGCTTTTGTAGCGCTCCTTACTTTGGAAGTAACCGTAAGTCCAGAGGGGGAACATCGGTACTTGTCCGGTCAGCGCACGCATCTGTGCCACTACGCCGTCGGCATTTCCGCCATGCATGAAGTAATAGTCCACGCAATCGCCCACTTCGGACTGGAAAGAGGTCTCTTCCGGTTTATCGGTAAAGTTGGTCGGCGAATAATTGTCCCAGAACAGGCCATATCCCTTCACCGATTGTACGAATGGAACCACGTCTTCCACATTGCCCTGCATAAGGCGCTTGGTCTGGTTACGTTGTGACATCTTTCCATTCTGAAGAATGCCCAATCCATAAAGAGGCTCGTCTTTATCCAGGATAAACGCTTGCTTAACGGTGAACGTTTTGCTTCCGGCATCGTTGAAGTCGGTAAACTCCGGCTTGCCCTTTTCACTGAGCAGAGGCTCTCCTTTGGCATTGAAGAAAGACACAATGCCGGACTCCAGGTTAAGAGTAACTTCTATTTCACTGCTTTTCAGCCTCACCGTACTGCCTTCCCGGGTAATGGTGGGTTTCACTTTCTGAGGGCTTTCTATTACAGAAAGGCTCTCCTTTGTGTACTTCCATCCGTCAGGCGACTTCAGGATTCTTACAATTGACGGAGAGTAGAACTGCAACTCCACGTCTACCGAATTAATGGTCGCCTTCACGCCCCCGGGGGTTTGCTGATAGTCTTGCCCCGCGAGGGAAGTGCAACAACACAGCGCCATCAATACTAATACACTCTTAATTGATTTCATGGTTCTTATTACATTTAATGATTAAAACTTATATTCTATAACTTTGTACGATACAAAAGTAAGCAGTATATTCACTTTTCCCTTTAAATATTAGACATTTGTTCTTCAATATTAGATAATTCTGATGGCTATCAATCTGTCTTCATCATTTTATTATAGCTACAAAACCGCCACGCGGCAAACATTGTACCTCCAAAGCGGTTTCATTATCCGATAAGGATATGTTTTCTTCAATGGCAAAGTTCTTGTCATCGGCGCCATCCTTGAACAGGGATATCTGCTTGCCGCTTACGGGGATAGCTTCTAACGATGCACGAAGCGTTCTGGGTTCATTAGTTCCGTTGATGCCTGCAATATACCATACATCGCCTTTGCGGCGCGCCATGATCACTTCTACTCCGGGATAGCCCGCCAGAAACTTCGTGTCGTCCCACGCCGTGGGCAGTTCCGATAGCAGGCGCTTTACCGGTTCCGGCAGGTTGTCGTAAGTAGAAGGCCTGTCGGGCATGTGTTGCAGAGGCGATTCAAAAATCACGGGCAGTGCAAGCTCATGGCCGTGCGAGGTGATATGCGGATGCTGTGAATCGGAGAAAGTACCCGGAGTATAATCCATTGGGCCTATGACGTTTCTCGTGAAAGGCAGCGTTGCATTATGTTCGGCGGCACGGTTAGTCAGTACCGGAGCGTTGTTATACCACTCGGCGCCATACACACCTTCCATCGACATCATGTGAGGGTAGGTGCGTTGCCAGCCGCGGGGGATGGTGGAGCCATGAAAGTTGACCATCAGCTTATACTTCACGGCGTCTTCGAGCAAGTCCATGTAATAGTTCATGGTGGTGGCGCTATCGCCCGAGAAGAAGTCTACTTTGATACCTACCACTCCTATGTCCTGCAACCATTTATATTCCTTCTCCCGGTCTTCTTTCTTATTGAGCCGGAATCCGGGGCCGGGGCCATTAATCCAGTTGGTGCTCGAGTTATACCATATCAACGGTTTCACGTTCTGTTGCAGGGCATACTTCACCACATCTTCAATGTTGCCTCCATTGACCATCTCATCCCATTCGGCATCAATCAAATCGTAGGGCCACTTCATGCGGACAGCCAGGTCGATATACTCCTTTATTATTTGGTAATCTCTTGACCCGTGATTGTGCGCCCAGTATATCCACGATACCATACCGGGGGTTATCCATTCCGTATCCTTCACTTTAGAAGGCTCGGAGACGTCGGTTACCAAGGTGGATTCTACCACATCAGACAAATCTCCTGTGATGAGTAATCGCCAGGGAGATTCCCACGAACCCTTGCCAACTGCTTGCTTATCATCGGCAAGACGCACCCGGTAGCTGTCGCGATTGTCTCCATTATATAAAAGAGAGCCGCAATGCCCTCGCTTGATATCTGCTTCTGTTATCAGCATGAAGACTGAATCCTTCGGTTCGACGAGTGCGGGATATCCCCAGCGGTCAACGTCCGGGCGGTTGGCGAGTTTTCCGTCTGTGGATAGCGGATAGAACTTCTCGTATCCCGGGTCGTACTGTTGCATCCATCTTTTAGCTCCCTGCGGAACGGTGTATTCGGTATGCTCGTTGATGATGTGTTCTTCGTCGGCAACGGCATTCACTTTGTATTTAAAGGCGATGCCGTCATTGTATACTCTGAATGTAACGTCCAGTGTCTGTCCCTTTTCGTTTTCAAAGGAGAAGGTTTTTTCGCGGGCGAGGTTCACACAACGTTTGCGTTTCCCGGTTATCATATCGTAGGCTTCGGCTCTGTTCAGTACATCGGAAACGGATTTCAACTTCAGGTTTCCGGCTAACTTCTGCGCATCTGTCTCCAATCCTAACTTTGATTGGGAAAGGATGCGGTTTCCTTTATAGTCTACTGAAAAGAGAGCTTCACCGTAGGTGTTGTCTTCTGCAGGTTCTATTGTGACTTTCAGGTCTCTGTTGGGAGACTTGATATCATACGCGTGACACGAACTAACCATAATGGCTACCAGTATCACCCATGTTTTTCTTAGTAAATTCATAACCAGAGTTTTTTATTGTAAGTTTTATATTACTGTATTATCTCTATTTATATTGTTGATAATTGGTTGTATCTCTATTCTCCTCCTGAGAGGAGGAGAATAGAGATACAACCAATAGAGATACTACAGCTTAATTCGTAGCCGCAAGCGGACTGAATACCACCTTATACGTTTTAGTAACCCCCTTATAGTTGAACTTCACCATAGCGCTTCCCGAAACCGACGTAGCCTGAACAACCTCTACTTTCACGCTCTTATCTGTTGCAGATGCCGATACTTTAGGTACTGCGGTGCTACCGGCAGGAAGTTGGTAAACAGCCTCATACAAGTCGTAACCGGTAATACCATTGCTTTCGGTAGAACGGACAGGAGTTGCCGGCACTTCGATTGCTTTTCCATTGACTGCTATGTTCACCCGGGGAACCACCGGGCGGACAATCTTCTTCTTGCCTGAACTGAATCCCAACCCTGCCAGGTCGAAGAGATTGCCTGCTTCTTCACTTTCGGCAACAAGATAGATTGCATGTTTCTTGTCCAGGTGGTCAACGAACTTCGATACATCAACTGTAAACTGTGCCGTTTCCTGTGTAGAATTAGCCGGAACGACTATCTCACCTATCTTCGTCCCTTTCCAGGCTGCATTATCCCACGGGCCGTCTAACCAAACGTTCACTTTAAACGCCTTCGATGTTTTCGGCATAAGGAAGAGGTTAAAGGCTGTTTTATTCCCCTTTTGAGTTCCTTTGAAAGCCTTTATGCCCGACTTGTCTTTAGCCAGTCCTCCGAAACCGAAGTATTTGTATCCTATTATATGACCGTTCTTCACGTTGGTGATAGGTGCGTGGTTATCCCAGATGTCCCATGAATCCTGCTGGATGCGTATGTCGGAAAGGTAACAGGCAAATCCTGCGGAATAATATTGGTAAGGGTCAAGACCGAATATGTGGAAGCCTTCCGACGTTACTTCCGCTCCTTTGTATTCGTTGTTGCGGCTGTCTTTGGCTGTCCAGATATTGTCTTTGGCGTATGGGTCGTAGGCTCTGAGTGATACTTTGCCACCTTCGGACACCGGCTCCTTGTCCCATTCCACATGGATGGGAGCTACCATCGCCTGGCGTGCATTGCCGAATCCACGGGGCGGACGGTGATAGAACACGTACCATTGTTCGTTGATAAGTTCGATGCTTCCGTGCGTGTTATGTCCGGCATTGGTGGTTTGCAGCTTCGAGCCGTCTTGGTTTAACACCGGTGCGCGCGAGTCTACCAGGACGCCGCCGCTTTTCCACGGACCTAACGGAGAGTCGCCATAAGCGTAGCGCAGGGTGGAGTTGGAGCTGTCCAACCCATAATCGGGACCTGAATATCCGCTGTAGATGGTTACGTATTTGTTCCCAATCTTACGTATGGATGACGCTTCGAAGAAGTTGAATGCCTGGAGGTCTTCTCCGGGATAGATGTGCGGGTATGTAATGTCTTTCGGGGCGCGGTTGTTGTTGCCTCTGCGCACTCCGGCGGGCATAAAATAAGGTATAACTTCTGTTCCCGGACGTACGGAGTACATGGTGTTCTGGTCCAGTTGGGCGGCCAATGAACGTTGGAATCCCCAGTATCCGTATGCCCTGAATCCGATTTCATAATCAGGGTCGTTCGGGTCTGTAACGTATTCAATATATATGGAGGGGTCGAATCCCAGGATACTTCCGTCCACGGTTCTTGTTCCGTCGGCAGTCAGGTTGATGGGGGTAAACGGTCCGTCGGGACGAGTGCCCTTAGCCACCATTGCTTCTCTGTTTCTGCCGCGGCTGTGGGGGAACAGATAATATTCTTTGGTGCCGTTCTTTCTCTTCACTTCAACGAGGTCGGGGGCGTACATCACGTCCCACTGTCCTTCTACCCGGTAGGTAAAGATGGGGCCTTCGTCGCGCCAGCTCGAGAGGTCTTCAACGGGTGCCGACCACATTCTTATGTCCGGCCCGCAATAACTGCCGAAGCGGACATCGTGTGATCCGATGATATAGGCACGGTACTTTCCCGGATTGTCGGGGTCTTCAAAAACACGTGGTTCGCCGTCCGGTAAATGTTCCCATAACGGCAGATACGGATTGCCTGCTCCGTGATAAACGAATTTAGTCGTGTTGTTCTGTTTGCCATTGCCGGCTGCTGCTTTGGGCATTGCGAACACGGAAAAAACGGCGAATAATAATAAAACTACTTGTTTCTTTGTCATAACCAAACTATTCTTTTTTTATATGAGTTAATATTAGTAAGTATTCATTTTTAATTATCATTTTATTGCATACCGGTCGAAGCTTGATGTATCTACCGGTTTAAATAGTAGTTGGGAGAGTAGATACAGGTCGTTCTTCCATACATTGAAATCGTGCCCACCCGGTTCTACGTAAAAGATGTGAGGCACTTCATGCTGTTGCAGATAAAGATGGAGGCGTTCGCTGAAACGCATCAGTCCATCCTTGTCGCCGCATGATATCCACAGCAGCTTTAGTTGCTGTTTGGCTGTTTCAGGGTTTGGTACAAGCACTTCGGGTGTCTTTGTGTTGGGAGCGGAAGAGAAGCCGCCTACCCAGGCGAACTTATCCAGGTTTCCCAGTCCGAAGTTCAGAGCCTGTCCGCCACCCATTGATAGTCCGGCTATGGCACGGCTTTCGCGATCTTTTATTACGGGGTATTCTTTTTCAATGAAAGGTATCAGGTCGTTCAGCAAGTCTTTTTCGAAGATGGCGAATCCTTCTACTTTATCGGGCGCCATAATATTGCCGGTAGCGCGGTCGTCCTTTATGGCTCTGCCGTTAGGGAGTACCACAATCATAGGTTCCAACTTGTTTTCGGCATACAGGTTGTCCAGAATGATTTGGGGATTGCCATTCTTCAACCATTCCAGTTCATCGCCGCCGATGCCGTGCAGCAGATAAAGAACAGGGTACTTCTTGTCCTTGCTGAAACCGTGCGGAGTGTAAACCAATGCTTTCCGTTTTACACCAACAGTTTTCGAGTCGTAGCTCACTGTATCTATTTTCCCTTTGGTAACTCCTGCTTTTTCAATATCAAAACCAGGTTGGGAGTGGGGGATGGGGTCTTGTGCCCACATCCCTGTAGAGTATGCTAATGCGCACACTAAGAGAATTGCAATGTGTTTCATGATCTTATTTTTTACATCACAAATGTACCCCATTCTCTTCTACCTGCCCAATAGTTATGTTACACGTTTGTTTTCTCTTGTTACATCTTTATCTTAATGTTGTTCAGGGATGTTATCTCAGGTCATGGGGCGTGTTCTCACCGGGCATGGGAGTGGTTGAGGTAGGGATGAAATTTCATCTCCAGGTTGGAGATATATATCTCCAGTTTAGAGATGTGTATCTCCAGACTGGAGATATACATCTTCAGTCTGGAGATGAAGTTAATTGCAGGGGTGAACATGTCTCGGTATCAGGCTCATTATCCCCCTTGCCCGTAGTAATCCTGTGGCTTTATTGTAGGCTGTGTGTAACATGAGTGAAAGCTTATGTAACATAGTTCCGAAAGATGTAACATCTTCTATATGAACTGGGAACATGAGTGATATAAGTATGTCGGAGTAATGACGTATCTTTGTGCATAACAGAAATTAATCAAAAGTATCATACCATGAAAAGAAAAGTTAGTTGGGCTATTTATTGTGTATTGAGTCTGGTTGCATTCGCACCGTCACTATCTGCGGCAGAACGCTTTGTGATGAATGAAAGCAGCAGCTTCGTCTGGATACAGCAAGGAAAAGCTTGTCCGATACTGGTAGACTCGCAGGAGGACAAAGGTGTATTGCGCGCTGTAGCCAACCTGCAGACAGACGCGGGCAAGGTAACGGGAGTTACTCCGGAAATAGTTAATTCGGCCTCCGGCAGCCGTATGCTGATTATCGGTTCCGTAGAGAACAGTTCCTGGATCAGGCAATTGGTGCAGGCGGGCAAAATTAACGCCGCCGACTTGCAGGGAAAACGTGAAAAGTACATCCTGCAAACCGTGAAGCAACCTATGGAAGGAGTCGAGGAAGCAGTTGTTATTGCCGGCAGCGACAAGCGGGGCGCCATCTATGGCGTTTACGAACTGGCACAGCAGATGGGAGTATCTCCCTGGTACTTCTGGGCGGATGTTCCGGTAGAAAAGCACGATGTCATATCTATTAAAGAAGGTGTATATACGGACGGCGAACCGGCCGTGAAGTACCGCGGCATTTTCCTGAACGACGAATGGCCTTGCCTGGGGAACTGGGCAAACGATACCTTTGACGGCTTCAATAGCAAATTCTACGAAACCGTATTTGAGTTGGTGCTCCGCCTGAAAGGGAACTTCATGTGGCCCGCTATGTGGAACAGCGCCTTTTATGACGATGACCCCGCCAATGGCCCGCTGGCGGACGAGATGGGAATCGTAATGGGAACCTCCCACCACGAACCTATGGCCCAGGCACAGAAAGACTGGGCGCGCCGCGGCACGGGAGAGTGGAACTACACCACGAACGGCGCCGTGCTGCGCGACTTCTGGAAACAGGGCATGGAGCGCAGCAAAGACTGGGAAGCGGTAATTACCCTCGCCATGCGCGGCGACGGTGATGAACCGATGAGCGAGAATGCCAACATCTCTTTATTGCAGAATATCGTGAAAGACCAGCGGAAGATTATAGAGAAAGTAACCGGCAAGAAAGCAAAGGAAACCCCGCAAGTGTGGGCGCTTTATAAAGAGGTGCAGGACTATTATGATAAAGGCATGCGCGTGCCCGATGACGTAACCCTTCTGTTGTGCGACGACAACTGGGGCAATGTACGCAAGCTGCCCGATTTGAACGCCAAGCCTCGCAAGGGAGGTTACGGAATGTATTACCACTTCGATTACGTAGGCGCTCCCCGCAACTCCAAGTGGATTAACATTACCCAGATACAGCGCACCTGGGAGCAGATGGCGCTGACCTACGAATATGGTGTACGCGAACTGTGGGTGGTGAACGTAGGCGACCTGAAGCCGATGGAATATCCGATCTCTTTCTTCCTGGATATGGCATGGAATCCGGGACGTTTCAATGAAAACAATCTCTTCCGGCATACGGTAGACTTCTGCCGGCAGCAGTTTGGCGGAAATTATGCGGAAGAGGCAGCGCGTCTTATTGATACATATACCAAGTATAACCGCAGGGTTACTCCCGAGTTGCTGAACGACAGAACCTACAGCCTGGAGAACTACGACGAATGGAAACGTGTGAAGGATGATTACGCCGCCTTGAGTCTGGACGCCCTGAAACTCTATTACCTGATGCCTGCTGACTACCGGGATGTGTTCGACCAACTGGTACTCTTCCCGATACAGGCATGTGCCAACCTCTACGATATGTACTATGCCGTAGCCATGAACCGCAAACTGGCGGAAGCCGGCAGTGTGGAAGCCAATGAATGGGCAATGAGGGTGCGCCGGTGTTTTGAACGCGACTCTGTGTTGACTTATCATTATAATCATGTGATGAGTGGCGGCAAATGGAATCACATCATGGATCAGACGCATATAGGCTACAGGTCGTGGAATGATCCGCGGAACAACACGATGCCTAAAGTCACGGTAATTCCCGAACGGCATATTGCTCCTGCACCTCCTGTGTTTGTCGAGAAGGACGGGTATGTGTCTATCGAAGCAGAACATTACACCCGCTCTGCCAATGGTGCCTCTGCCCACTGGATTACAATCCCTAATCTGGGACGCACGCTATCGGCTGTCACCACTGCGCCCGTTACGGCTACTCCGGATGGCGGCATGTATCTGGAATATGATTTTGAGACGGAAAAGAGCGGTGAGGTAACAGTGATCGTTCGCTTCTCTTCGACGCTGAACTTCAATGATAACAAAGGTTTGCGCTATGCCGTAAGTCTGGATGGCGGCGACGAACAGGTAATCAATATCAATGGCGACTATAATGGCAACCTCGGCAGGTTGCAGGCAGAACATATCATCACGACGCAGACGAAGCATCAGTGTGAAAAGAAGGCGAAGCATACGTTGCGTGTTCGTCCGCTCGACCCGGCGCTCGTTATACAGAAAATAATGATTGATATGGGAGGGCTGAAACCTTCGTTCCTTGGTGCTCCTGAGAGTGCTATGCGAAGCAGAGCTTCGCAATTTTGAATTTTTAATTATGAATTATGAATTGCTATGCAGCACAATTGCGTAACCATTCATAATTCATAATTCATGTGAATCAGTAGTTAAAGTAGTTATCGCTTCGCTCAGTAGTTATGGGAGTTAAAGCCGATAGTCCGGTTACTGATATACAGAATTAAGCATTAAGAGAGTATCGGCTTTAACTCCTAAGCCCGCTTGAGGGCTGATAACTCCTTTAATTCCTCTAACTCCTGATTCACATAATTCATAATTTATAATTCATAATTCAAATAATAATAAAGTATGAAAAAGAAACAGCATTATCTACTCCTGCTATCAGTCCTGTCACTATGGCTTTCAGGCAGTGTATCTGCACAGAACCCCATTATCAGAGACCAGTTCACGGCAGACCCCACTGCCCGCGTCTTTGACGGGAAAGTATACATCTATCCCTCTCACGACATCCCTGCCCCTGCCGACTACCCTCGCAAAGACTGGTTCTGCATGGCCGATTATCACGTATTCTCATCAGACAATCTGGTGGACTGGACAGACCACGGCATGTTCCTGAGCCAACACGACGTGGAATGGGTAAATGAATCAACCTACAGCATGTGGGCGCCCGACTGTATCTTCAGGAACGGGAAATACTATTTTTATTTTCCGGCTATCACCAACGATACGATTAACAACAGGAGAGGAAGCACCATCGGCGTTGCCATTGCCGACAAACCTTTCGGCCCGTTCGTTCCGGAAAAGCAACCCATCAAAGGCATCAGAGGAATAGACCCCAACGTGTTTATTGATAAAGACGGTCAGGCCTATTTGTACTGGGCAGGCGGCGGTCTGATTATGGCAAAGCTGAAAGAAAACATGCTGGAACTTGCCACAGAACCGACAGTAATAAAAGGACTTCCCGAAGGCTTCAAAGAAGGCCCTTTCATGTTCGAGCGCAATGGCATCTACTACCTTACCTACCCGTGGGTGCAGGATAAAACCGAAACCCTGGCCTACTCCGTCGGCGACAACCCGATGGGGCCTTTCGAGTATAAAGGAATAATTATGGATCAGTCTCCCACCGGTTGCTGGACTAATCACCATTCCATGCTCGAATTCAAGGGACAGTGGTACTTGTTCTATCATCATAACGACTTCTCGCCGGAGTTTGATAAGAATCGTTCTGCCCGGATTGACAGCCTGTTCTTCAACGCAGACGGAACGATAAAGAAAGTGATTCCCACCTTGCGCGGAGTAGGTGTTACCCCGGCAACAGGGAAAATACAGATAGACAGGTACAGCAAACTGAGCGATAAAGGTGTATCTATCGCATTTCTGGATACGACAGACAAGTTTCAGGGATGGAAGACGGAGTTTGCCGCTCCCGGCTCCTGGCTTCGCTATAACCAGGTGGACTTTGGCGTAAGGAGACCGAAATCGATTTGTGTACGCGCCTTCTCCCAATCCGGCGGCAGCGTGGAAGTGAGGTTGGATGGTCTGAAAGGGAAGACTGTTGCACTGGTCAATATTCCTGCAAATGCAGGCTGGAATACGGTTGAAGTACCTTTGACGGATTTCTCGGAAGGCATTCACGACTTATACGTTATCTCCAAAGGAAAGGGGAAAGTGGAAATAGATTGGATGGAATTCAAACCTTCTAAACTGAAACTACCGGCTGTGCTTTCTGACGGAATGGTATTTCAGCGGGAACGCCCCATAAAGATATGGGGTACAGCGGACAAAGGAGAAAGCGTACAGGTCAGATTTTCAAAGAACGCGTTCCCCGATGGAGTGAAAGGCGGAAAGCTGAAAAACACCTACACAGCCACAGCTGATGAAAACGGGAAGTGGATGGTTACGCTTCCTGCAATGAAGGCAGGCGGGCCTTATGATATGGAAGTGAACGACCTTCGCGTGAAGGATATCCTGGTGGGTGATGTATGGTTATGTTCGGGACAGTCGAACATGGAGTTGACGGTAGCGCGTGTGGCGGATATGTTTGGCAAGGAAACGGCTGCTTATGCAAACCCGATGATACGCTACGTCAAAACTCCTTATGGCAACGATTTGCACGGGCCGAAGGAAGACATTGAACGGATGAACTGGACGTCTCTGACGCCGGAAGCAGCACAGACATTTGCCGCACTGCCTTATTTCTTTGCCATAGAGATGTATAATGAAACAAAAGTTCCTGTAGGAATCGTCAATTCGAGTTGGGGAGGCAGCAGCGTCGAGGCATGGATGAGTGAGGATGCGTTGCAGGCATTCCCGAAGAATCTGCGCGAAAGGGATATCTATAATTCTGATGAATACAAGGCGCTGGTGAACAGGGCGGGCGGCATGATGTCGAGGTTCTGGAATCTCTCTTTATATAAAGGTGATGAAGGACTTCATGCTCCGGTGAAGTGGTATGAATCGGGTTTGGATGATTCTGATTGGGAGGCTGTGAATATGTTCTCCAATCAGTTGGGAAGCAAGAATGGTTATCCGGTCAGCGGGTCGCACTGGTTCCGTCAGCATATCCGCCTGACCCCTGAGCAGGCCGGTAAAGATGCGATATTACGTCTGGGATGTATGGTCAATGCCGATTCGGTATATGTGAACGGTGTTTTTGTCGGCACTACGTCCTATCAATATCCGCCCCGTATTTATAAGGTTCCGGCATCTGTGCTGAGAAACGGTGAGAATCTGGTTACGGTGCGTCTGATCAATTCCGGCGGCCGCCCCGGCTTTGTGAAAGATAAACCCTACTGCATGGCGATAGATGGCGATACGGTACGTTTGTCCGAGCAATGGAAGTACAGGTTGGGCTGTGAAATGCCTGCCGGAAGGGGAGGCGTATCCTTTCAGAATATCCCGACGGGTATGTACAACTCCATGATTTCTCCTTTGAGGAATCTTACTTTCAAAGGCGCTTTATGGTATCAGGGCGAGACGAATGCAGGAAGACCCAATGAGTATGAAGCGCTGTTGAGCGCCATGCTTAAGGATTGGCGCGAGAAGTTAGCCGATGAGAATCTGCCTTTCTTCATCATGCAGTTGCCTAACTTCATGCAGGCCCATCATCAGCCGGTGGAAAGTGGTTGGGCAGGAATGCGCGAAGCTCAACGGCAGGTTACTTTGAAGTTGCCCAATACATCTTTGGTAGTGACTATCGACCTGGGAGAATGGAATGATATTCATCCGCTCAATAAGAAAGAACTGGCAAGAAGAACGGCTCTGCAGGTCAGGAAGAAAGTCTATGGACAGAATATCGTTTATAGCGGTCCGTTATTCACTACAGCATCCGTTGCAGATGGAAAAGTTATTCTTTCCTTTGAAGAAGGAACGGATGAACTGATGCCGGTGAACGAACTGAAAGGTTTTGCATTGGCAGGAAAAGACGGTCGCTTCAGATGGGCTGAGGCTACGGTTGAAGGTAATAAGGTGATTGTCAGTAGCAAAGATGTCCCTCAACCGGTGAAGGTGCGCTATGCCTGGGATGATAATCCGCAGGATGCGAACCTGAAAAATACGGCAGGACTTCCGGCTTCACCGTTCCAGGTGGTTTTGGGAGAGTGATATCTTCCGGACATATAGCTTCATACTTCAGGAGTCTATAAGCAGGGGTAACTTGCTTATAGACTCCTGAAGTATAAATAATATAGGTTAATGAATGTATTTGCCGGTAAATGGATAAAAAGCTGTTTTTAGGTTTTATCAGATTGGTTACATATCTTTTGCGCTACGTTACTACCTCTCTCAATCTTGTGTATCACAAGGTATTTCTTATTTCTCTTTTCTTGTTCCTCCTTCCTTTACAATGGTTTTTTTTAGCGAAAAAGACCTTCTTTTGCATGTTGGTGTTGTAAATTGTAATAGTCTCATATACAATGTTTTATGATAAATAATGTAATGCAGTCAAAGAATTATGTAACATAGAAAATAAAGATGTAATGCCATCGAAAAATCGTGTAGCATAATCGTGTTTGTTTTATATTTAAGTTGAATATATTTGTATCCGCAAAAGGAACGATTCCGATAATCGGGATGTGCTGACTATGGAGAACACTTTGTTATCATGGATAGTTCCGAACGTGAAAATATGTAATGGGAATATAAACGCTGGTAATTTACCTTTTAATCTTAATAATTAATTAATTTATGAAATGCAAGTATGATGACAGTTAAGGCTATCCTTAATAGCTAATGAAAGAGAGTATGTAGTTATTAATATCTTAAACTAGTGGTAATGAAAAATGTAACAAAAAAAATTCAAAAGATCCCTTATTTATTGCTTTTGTTGCTATTAAGTTGTTTACCAACTTTAGCGCAAAATGGAGTAACAGTGAAAGGAACAGTTCTTGATGGTACCGGTGAAACGGTTATCGGTGCCTCCATCGTTGTGAAAGGCAACAATTCAATAGGTACTATAACAGATATAGATGGAAATTTTACGTTGACTGTTCCTAAAGATAATGTGGTTCTTGTTGTTTCATATATAGGTATGAGAACACAAGAGGTGACGGCAACAACTCAGAGAATGATAAGAGTTGTATTGGAAGATGATAGCCAACAATTGGACGAAGTAGTAGTCGTAGGTTATGGTCAGCAGAAGAAAGCTTCGGTGGTGGGTGCTATTGCACAGACCTCGGGTGAGACTTTGCAACGTGCGGGAGGTGTATCCAGTGTGGGTGCAGCTTTGACAGGTAACCTGCCGGGCGTGATAACTTCTTCCTCTACCGGTATGCCGGGCGACGAAGACCCGAGGATTGTGATACGTAGTGTCAGTTCTTGGAACAACAGCGAACCGCTTGTTCTTGTGGATGGTATTGAACGACCAATGAGTAGTGTCGATGTGAACTCTGTACAGTCTATTTCCGTGCTGAAAGATGCTTCGGCCACTGCCGTCTATGGTGTGAAAGGCGCTAATGGTGTAATCTTGCTGACTACTAAGCGTGGTAGCGAAGGTCGTGCAAAGATTAATGTAGGTATGAACATGACGGCCAAAGTGGTTTCTGCTTTACCGGGCAGAATGGAATCGGCAGATGCACTCTACGTACGTAACCAGGCTGCTGAGAATGAATTGGGCTTATTCCCAGGTTCTTGGAACAAAGTATTGCCCATGGAAACGATAGAGAAATATCGCAATCCGGCTAATCTGGAAGAGGCTGAACGCTATCCTAACGTAGACTGGCAGAAGGAACTTTTCAAGGACTATGCCATGGCTTATAATCCCAGCATCAATTTGGCAGGTGGTACACGTCACGTGAAATACTTTGCTTCGGTAGACTACCTGCACGAGGGTGACTTGTTCCGCGAATGGGACAACAACCGCGGTTATCAGGCCGGTTATGGTTTCGACCGTATCAACGTTCGCAGTAATCTGGACTTCAAGATTACCAAGACCACTGTATTGAAAGCCAATATCTTTGGTTCTTATGGTGCGAAGAAGTCACCGTGGGGAGTTTCCGATGACTCGTTTGGAGCTACACAGTTGTGGCAGGCTGCCTACAGTTCGCCGGCAGATGCTTTCTTGCCGCGCTATTCTGATGGTACTTGGGGATATTACAGACCCAATAGTCAAGGTGCCCCGAACTCTGTATTGAACCTTGCCAACGCCGGATACGAGATACGCACCACTACCCGCATCAATACCGACTTCTCACTGGAACAGGACTTGGGCTTCCTGTTGAAAGGCTTGCGCGCCAGTGCAATGATATCATGGGACAATGTGTTCATAGAAAGACGACGTGGTGTCAACGACTTGAATCATGGAACTCAAACCAAATGGATAGATCCGGAGACAGGTGAAGTTCATTATGCCAATGCACAGGTCGACTCCAAGACCGGTCTTGATTTTCAGGAAGGTATCTTGTGGGGTACAGCTGGAGGTGAAGTGGATAACGGAGCCACACAACGCAACCTGTATTATCAGGCACAGCTCGCATGGGGGCGCCAATTTGGTGACCATGACGTCACTGCCATGGGAGTATTCAACCGCACGGAGCGGAGTACGGGTAGCGAATTCCCGCATTACCGTGAGGACTGGGCATTCCGTGGCACATATAGCTATGCCAGCCGTTATTTCGTGGAATATAACGGTGCCTATAACGGCTCCGAAAAGTTTAGCCCCGACTATCGTTTCGAGTTGTTCAACTCCGGTGCGGTGGGCTGGATGATTAGTGAAGAAAAGTTCTTCAAACCTCTCCGTAAAGTGGTGGATATGCTGAAGATACGCTATTCTATAGGTGAAGTGGGAGACGACAACCTGGGTATTCGTTTTCTCTATGCCACTCAGTGGGCCTACGGTGGAAAAACTTACCATGGTTTGAACAATGAACAAGATTCACCCTATACTTGGTACAGGGAAGCGTCAGTAGGTAATCCCGACGTACGTTGGGAAACGGCTCTGAAGCAAAACCTGGGTATTGATTATGCCTTCTTCGACGGTCTGCTTGCCGGTAGCCTGGAATTCTTCCGTGACAAGCGTACAGACATTCTTGTAGCCGGAGGTAACCGTGCCACTCCCGGTTATCTGGGTATATCTGCACCTGCCGCCAACTTGGGACGTGTGCGTACCAAAGGATATGAATTGGAACTCCGCGTGAACAAAACACTGAAAAACGGGCTTCGCTTGTGGGGTAACTTTAACATGACCCATGCCGAGAACAAGATTCTGAGCTACGACGATCCCCCCATGCGCCCTGCCTACCAGAAGCGGGAAGGCTTTGCCATTGGCCAGGATCACGCGCACCTTTCCGCAGGTTTTGCCAATACGTGGGACGAAGTGTTTGCGATGCCTACGCACAACACAATGAACGACCAGAAGCTGCCCGGACAATATATCACGATAGACTATAATGGTGACGGCGTGATTGACGCTAACGACAGCGCCCCCTACGGATATACCGGCACCCCGGAAAATACCTACAATGCCACGCTGGGCTTCGACTACAAAGGTTTCAGCTGCTTTATACAGCTGTATGGTGTGACTAACGTCAACCGTACCGTAGGCTTCGGTTCATTGAGCGGTAACCTGAATACTGTGTTCGACGAAGGAACTTTCTGGACGAAAGACCATTTCAATGCCGATGTACCTATGCCTCGCATCAATTCCACTCCGAGTTATTATGAGGGTACCCGTACACACTACGACGGTTCGTTCATCCGCTTGAAGAATGCCGAAGTGGCTTATACGTTTACAGATTCGTGGGTAAAGAAAATGGGTTTGAACAGCTTGAAAATCTTCCTGAACGGAAACAACCTCTGGGTATGGTCGCGCATGCCGGATGACCGCGAATCGAACTTTGCCGGTACGGGACTGGCTTCGCAAGGCGCTTATCCTACTGTACGCCGCTTTAACTTAGGTATTAAATTTGATCTTTAAATATCATTGAATTATGAAGAAATACATTATAAGATATGCTGTAATGGCTTGTCTGAGTTTGGGTCTGGTTGGCATGATAACTTCGTGCACCGACTATCTGGACAAGGCACCCGAATCGGATGTCTCTGCCGAAGGCGCTTTCAAGGACTTTCATAACTTCCAAGGGTTTGTAGAAGAACTCTATGCCTGCATTCCCGACATGGCCAAGCAATATTGGACCAACTCCTGGAATTGGGGAGAAGATGAAGTAATCGGCACTGACATTAACTATCACATGGGCTACAAAGTAGACCAAGGTGACTTTTGGGGCTGGCAGGCACAACATGACGGCTGGGGAGCCGGGTTCCTGGATTCGAATTCGTTGTACTTGAATCATACCGCTGGCGACAACTTCAGATGGAACCGTGACTTGTGGCCGGCTTCCTGGTATGGAATCCGCAAATGTAATATGGGTCTGGCCAATCTTGAGTTGCTTACCGATGCTACACAAGAACAGAAGGATGCCATTGCCGGACAGCTTTACTTTTTCCGCGGATGGTTCCACTTCATGCTGATACAGTACTTCGGTGGACTGCCCTATATAGATAAGGTGTTGCCACCCAATGAAACCTTTGCGGAGCCGAGACTCAGCTATCATGAGTGTGCCGACAAGGCAGCCGAAGACTTCCGTCAGGCTGTACGTCTGCTGCCTATTGATTGGGATGTGACCTCCATCAGTCCGAGTACCAAGGGGAACAACCAACTGCGCATCAACAAAATCATGGCGTTGGGTTATTTGGGTAAGAATTTGCTGTGGGCGGGAAGTCCGCTGATGAACAAAGAGTCTACCGGTAATGCCTCCTATAATCAGGACTATTGCCGCCAGGCTGCCGAAGCTTTCGGCGAATTGCTTACGTTGGTAGAGAGTGGGCAGACCCAATACAGCTTGGTAGATTTTGCACACTACTCCGATTTGTTCTATACTTTCGGCAGGAATGCATTAATGCCCGGATCTACGGAAGCTTTATTCCGCGGCGTTGTGGCCAGTGGCTGGCAAAACACTCGTTACGGTGTGTCTTTGCAGTTTGTGCCTGCTGATTACAAACCGGAAAACAATCCGCAGCTTTCTCCTACAGCCAACTATGTGCATTATTATGGTATGGCTAACGGACTTCCGCTTGATGATTCGGAATCCGGCTGGGACATGACTCATCCTTGGGAAGGTCGCGACCCCCGCTTCTACCATGACATCCGTTTTGATGGTTCACCCATGACATCTGAATCCAAAAAGGGCGATGCAGGCGAATTGTACAACGCCGCCCTCTATACCGGTGGCAAAGCCCGCGACGATCAATATGGTAGTCGCACCGGATTCTTGTTGGGCAAGTTCATTCCTTTGGAAGCCAATAAATTTGATGATGGATGGGGGTGGAGTCCGCAGATGCACATGTACTGTAGTTATATGCGTTTGGCAGATATCTATTTGATGTATGCCGAAGCGGCTGCCAACGCCAACGGAGCGGCAACCGGAAAATCTGCCAATTGCTCGCTTACGGCGGTTGATGCCGTCAACCGTATTCGCGAACGTGCCGGAGTGAATGGTGTAAATGCCAAATATATCGGCTCTATGGAAGCTTTTAACGGTGAAATTCGCCGCGAGCGTGCCGTGGAACTGGCTTACGAGAGCCATCGCTTCAACGATTTGCGTCGCTGGTTACTGCTTGACAAGGCTCCTTATACTACGAAGACTGCCGTGGAATTCGACCGTGTGGGCGACCTGGCCGAAAACGTGCAAGAGACAGCCGTGAGCAACTACAGATACAGAACTATCGTGACCCGTAACTTCACGGAGAAGCACTATTGGTTACCTCTGAAATTGTCTGACGTGACCTTGTATCCGGAGTTTTATCAAAATCCGGGATGGTAAACAAGTGACTTATTTAAATGAAACAGAATATCATGAAACAAATTCATAAAAATATAATTCTTGGAGCCGGACTATTGTTTTCTTCCGTCGCACTGATGGCTCAGGCAGATACGGAAAAGGCAGACACATTGACCCGGAAAGTGAATGTGGCTTTCCGCACAGTCGACCGGTCGGAATTGATGGGCGGCGTTTCGTCTGTCGATGTGGAGGAACTGACTAACAAAAGTTATTCGTCATACAGCCTTGACAATATGCAATCCTTTGTGGGAGGGTTCAACGGGCAACTGTGGAACATGGGCGACGCACTGGTGCTGGTCGACGGTGTTCCTCGGGAAACCAACAACATCCGTCCTTCTGAAATTACGCAAATCACCTTCCTGAAAGCTGCGCAGGCCGTGGTGCTCTACGGAAGCCGCGGCGCGAAAGGTGTCATTCTGATTACCACCAAGCGCGGAGGCAATGAAGACCTGAAGGTGAGTGTTCGTGCCAACTCCGGCATCAACGTGCCGAAGAGTTATCCAAAGTATCTGGCTTCGGCAGAGTACATGACACTCTACAACGAGGCGTTGGGCAACGACGGACTGGCTCCTGCTTTCTCCGATGAACTGATTTACAACTATGCCAGCGGTGCCAATCCTTACCGTTATCCTAACATCAACTTCTTTTCCGATGACTATATCCGGAAAACAAGCCAGGATTATAATGGTGTTGCCGAATTTTCCGGTGGCGGACGTTATGCCAACTTCTATACGAACATTGGTTATGAGAGTTCCAACGATCTGCTGAACTTCGGCGAGAGTAAGAATAACCGTAATACTCGCCTGAATATTCGTGGTAACGTGGATTTGCGTATGAACGATTGGATTAGCGGTTGGGTGAACGCCAACGCCATCTTCTACGATGCACGCGGCGATAAAGCCGACTATTGGAACAATTCGGCCACGCTTCGTCCTACGGCTCCCGGTTCGGCGCCTCTTGTGCCCTTTATTCCGATCGAGTTTATCGACGAAAACGATGCGGCTTCATGGACACTCGTCAATAACAGCAACTACCTCATCGACGGCAAGTATCTGCTGGGAGGTACGCAGTTAAACATGACCAATCCCTTTGCCGCCATGTATGCGTCCGGTTACCGGAAGGCCACTTCACGTCGTTTCCAGTTTGATGCAGGTATCAATCTCGACTTGGAACGTGTACTGAAAGGTCTGTCGTTCCGCACACAATTCTCTGTGGACTACGGAACCTCGTATATCACTTCTATCGACGATGACTATGCGGTTTACGAGGCTGCCTGGAACAACGCTTTCGGTGCCGACCGCATTACTTCGTTGACAAAGTATAATATGGACAAACACACTGGTACGCAAAACGTAAATGAAAGTACTGAGTATCAGACTATTTTCTTCTCCGCACAGTTCGGTTATCAGAATACGTTTGCCGACGACCACCATGTCTCCGGACTGTTGTTGGCCCAAGGTTATCAACGGACCAATTCGGGAGAATATCACCGCATCAGCAATGCCAACCTGGGGTTGCAGGCCAATTATAACTACGCCGGCAAGTATTACGCTGACTTCAGCATGGCTGCCGTACATTCGGCCAAACTGCCCGAAGGGAATCGCCTGGGTCTTTCACCCTCGCTCACATTGGGATGGCGTCTTACTGAAGAAAGTTTCATGGAAGATGCCGACTGGCTGGACAACTTGAAACTGACTGCAGGCTATAGCGTGCTGAATCAGGACTTGGATATAAGGGAATATTATATGTACGCCACCAGGTTTACACAAACCGGCACGTGGTGGGGATGGAGCGAAACTCACAATGCCATGCAGACTTCCGATTACCTGCGGGGTGGAAACCCGAACCTTGGTTATATCAAGCGCAAAGAGTTTACCGCAGGCTTGGACGCTTCGCTGTGGAAAGGTTTCGTCAAGCTGAATGCTAATTTTTTTCTGACCAACACCGAAGGATTGCTGGCACAGCCGGTCACTTATCCGTCTTACTTCCAGACCTACTATCCGGTATCGGATATGCGTCCTTACATCAATGCCAACAACCAGCGCCGTACCGGTGTTGACTGGGCCGTGAATATAGGAAAGAAACAGGGTGATTTTGAATGGAATGTAGGTCTTACCGGAATGTACTATACTTCGAAGAACACCAAGTGGGACGAAATGGCAGAGTTTAGTTGGTTGGAAAACCAAGAACAGCCCATCGACGCCTTGCGCGGCTACCAATGTTTAGGTTTCTTCAAGGATGAAGCTGATGTGGAAAACTCAGCGAAGGTCAACAGCAACACCAAGCCGGGCGACTTGAAATATGTGGATCAGAACAAGGATGGTATCATCGACAACAAAGACCAGGTGGTGCTTGGCAAGTGGAGTGCTCCCTTGTTGATGGGTCTGAACCTGACAGCCAAATACAAAGGCTTCACGCTGTTTGTTGCCGGCGCCGGTTCATTTGGCGGTAAGGGATTGAAGGACAATAGATATATGCATGTTTATGGCGATCGCAAGTATTCCGAAGTAGTTCGCGGACGTTGGACACCGGAGACGGCTGCCACCGCCACTTATCCGCGACTGACTACCCAAGGCGGCGACCTGAACTTCGTGCCATCGGACTTCTGGCTGTACAGTACTTCACGCTTCGACTTGAACCGCGTACAACTGACTTACGACTTCCCGGCTGCCATGCTGAAAAGCAAGATTGTTAAGGGACTGCAAATCTATGCCAACGGAACCAGTCTGCTGACCCTGGCCAAGGAACGTGAATATATGGAGATGAATGTAGGAACTGCTCCCCAACTCCGCTCATACAGTTTGGGTGTCAAGGTGGATTTCTGATGCACTCCTAATGTATAATGTAAAATATAGAATGATAAGTTATGAAGAAAATAATAACAATATGCGCCTTTGCAGCTTGCCTGACCGGATGCGATGACCTTTTTGAACCGGCCATCGAAAACAATCTCGGTTTGGAATACATGTACGTGAATTCGCAATACGCCGAAGGTGTGCTGGCAAATGCCTATACACGAATACCTAATGGCGGATATTCCTTTAACGACGTGGCTACGGACGATGCCGTGAGCAACGCTGCCGACAACAACTGGCGTAGGATTGCTTCCGGCATGTGGACGTCAAGTAACAATCCTGCCGATCGCTGGACTTCCTGCCGTTCGGCCATCCAATACATCAACCTCTTTCTGGCTAATGCAGACCAGGTGAAATGGGCCAATGACGAGGTCGTAGCCCGGATGTTCTGCGACCGTCAGAAAGCGGAAGCCTACGGGTTGCGTGCTATGTATATGTACTACCTGCTCGAGGCTCATGCCGGCTATACCGAAGACGGCGTACTGATGGGAGTTCCTATCGTGACGGAGCCGGAAGGAGCGGGTTCTAATTTCAACGTGCCCCGTAATACGTTTGCCGACTGCATCAGGGCTTTGAAAGACGATGCTCAAAAAGCACTCGACGTATTGCCTTGGGAGTATGGCGACGAAGCTGAGATGCAGCGTATTATTTCTAAATATCCGGGAGGTGATATAGGAAGGGTAACCCGTGTATTCGGTTCCGCTTTCACTGGCCGTATGTCCGGAAAGATTGTGGAAGCTTTTCTTGCCAAGGCTGATTTGCTGGCAGCCAGCCCGGCCTATAGCGAACACTCCGGTATCAGCTGGGAAACGGCAGCCACCAGCGCTGCCCGGGTGCTGAACCACATCGGTGGAGTGACTGGCGTGGATCCTACCGGATGGACTTGGTATTGCAATATTTCTGACATCGACAACCTGAGCGATACACAGTCGCCTGCTGAAATCCTGTGGCGCGGCGAGCGTGGCAGGTCGTTGAATCTCGAAGAAGACAACTATCCTCCTACGCTCTTTGGAAACGGACGCATCAACCCCACCCAGAACTTGGTGGACGCATTTCCCATGCTGAACGGCTATCCCGTATCCGAGTCTGCCGGAAACTATGACTCAGCTCATCCGTATGATAACCGTGACCCCCGTCTGACCGCTTACGTCCTCTACAACAGAGGAGTAGCCGGTAATGCGAACAAGGAAATCATTACGGCGGCGGACGGAACAACCAACGATGCCTTGAACATGGTGAATGAAAAATCCACACGTACGGGTTACTACCTGAGGAAACTGTTGCGTCAAGACATCAACCTCGACCCGAATGCAAGAGCCGACCAATACCACTATACGCCTCGCATCCGCTATACCGAAATCTTCCTGGCTTATGCCGAAGCAGCCAACGAAGCTTACGGCCCACAGGGAAAGGGTAGCAACAGCTATTCGGCCTATGATGTGGTGAAGGCGTTGCGCAACCGTGCCGGTATCGGTGTCAACAATGGAGACGCTTATCTGGAATCCGTCAAGGATGACAAGGCGAAAATGGCAGAGCTTATCCGCAACGAACGCCGTCTGGAACTCTGTTTCGAGGGTTTCCGCTTCTGGGACTTGCGCCGCTGGAAGAGCAACCTGAGCGAGACAGCCAAGGGCATGAGCATCAGCGGAGACAACTATACTGCTATTAACGTGGACAACCGCTCGTTTGCTGACTATATGTTTTACGGCCCTATTCCTTATTCGGAAGTTCAGAAATACGGTGAACTGAAACAGAATAAGGGCTGGTAACCTGTTTGTAAATTTTTACTAAACGCATAAGCTTATAATGAATATGAATAAGAATAAACTTATAATGAAATGGATGGTTCTCGGCGCCTTACTTGCCGGGTGCGAAAATGCAGACAAGGAATTCGATGACTTCGAATACCAGACCATCAGTTTTGCCACCCAGACTCCTGTGCGCACTATCACGCTGGGCGAAGACGTATATCCCACCGAGCTTGATAACGAGTATCGCATGCAGATTATCGCTACGTTGGGAGGTATATGGGACAACCGGAAAGAGCGTGTGGCGCAGATTGCCATAGACAACGATCTCTGCCGGGGTGCTTACTTCGCGAACGGCAACCCCGTGTTGCCCATGCCGGAGAACTACTACACCTATACTTCGGGCAATGTGGTATTCCCGAAAGGGGAAATCTACGGGCGTATGGACATACAGTTGACCGACGCTTTCTTCAACGACGCTTTGGCACCCGAACTGACCTACGTCATTCCGGTACGGTTGGTACAGGGTTCCGACTCTATCTTGCAGGGAAAGCCGAAAGATAATGTATCAAACCCCAATCGCCTGAATGCGGGCGACTGGGATGTGCTTCCCAAGGACTATGCCCTTTATGCCGTGACCTACAAGAATAAGTATGAGGGTCTCTGGCTGAGCCGTGGAACAGATCGCTTTAATATAAACGGTAGGACTAGTACGGTTGAACGTAACCCGGCGATAGAGAAGGCTGACGAACGTGCTTTGGGCACCATTGCCCTGAACAAGGTGCGTTACCCCATTACCGTCTCTGTGGATGTGGTGAATGAGCAGGGCGAAGCTGCCAAGCAGAACCTGAACATGGATCTGTTGATTACGTTGGATGATAACGGCAATTGTACCATCACCACCGATACGCCGGATGCTACGGCAAGCGGTTCGGGTAAGTGGACATACCACGGTGCCAAGAAGGCGTGGGGCGATAAAGACCGTGACTTGTTTGAACTGACCTACGAAGTGACCTATCCGCCTTATGTGCTGAACGTCGTGACCGGTGAAATGGGTACAGCCAGCTGTAGTAGTGAAGACACATTGGTGGCACGCGACAGACAGAGCAAATTCGAGACTTTCAATGTGGTGTTGAAGTGAAACGGAATCTAAACAATTTCAAAAAAAAGCTTAGATAAAATGAACAAAAAAAATAATATGATATGGGTCACGCTGGTATCAGCCTTGCTGGTTTCCTGCGTGGATACCGAAATCGTAGACATCACGGTGAATAAGCCGACGTCTATAGAGCAATACGAGTATCTGAAAGAATATGCCCCGCTGAAGTCATACATCGACCGCGCAGCCAGTCCCGGTTTTAAATTGGGAATAGCCTTGTCGGCCAACGAATTCCTCGAAGAGGGCTTGATTTATCGGTTGGCGCAAGCCAACTTCGATGACATGACGGCAGGTAATGAGATGAAGTATGCTTCGTGCGTAAACGATCAGGGAGAAATGAACTTTGGAACTGTCGATAAGTTTGTTACTGCGGCTCAAGCTGCCGGAATCACCATTTATGGGCATACATTGGCTTGGCATGCGCAGCAGAATAACAAGTATTTGAATTCGTTGATTAAGGACAAGGAAATGGATGCAGATCCTGATGCAAAACTTGACGTCGAGGATTATATTGTGGACTATTCTGAAAGTAATTATAATTTTTGGAATCAAATAGATGCTGAAGTTGCAGGAACTGCATCTATTGGACGAAATGCAGCGGAAGGTTGTCTTGAAATCAAGAGTTCCGTTGCAGCTTCTCAGAATTATTTTATTCAGTATCACATTGCAGATGGTCTTCCTACTGAACAAGGCAAAGATTATAAGTTGACAGTGATGATTAAGGGTTCCAGTCAAGGTCGACTTCCTGTTGGTGTAGGTACTTGGGGGGGGAGAGCCGAAGGTGGAATCGACTTCGATACTGAATGGAAAGAAGTTGAGTTTTCTTTTAAAGCTGTGGATAACGGTGGTCATGTGATGGCTCAATCAGGTCTTTTTGTTGGAACTATTCAGATTAAGTATGTTAAGATATCCCACTCTGAAGCTCCGGCTGTAAATATCTATACAGACATGGTTGTCGGTGGTGATGCAGAAGGTACTAATGTTTCTAGCTTCTTCTCAACAGAACAAGGTGTTGGTGGTCCTAAAGCCATTACAATTGGTGAATCCGGAACAGGCGCTGATGGTGTAGGTCATGCTTTTGTAATACAATCGGGTGATAATCCTCCGGAAAATCATTCTACTCAGTTCTTTGTAAAAGCTGATAGGGTATTGAATGCAGGTGATGTTTGTAAGGTATCATTTATGTATAGGGCGGATAAGAATGCTGGGTCAGAATCTCAGACTCATGTAAATCCCGGTGAGTATATTTTTTATGATGCAGGGGTTAGGGTGGACTTTACTTCTGAATGGAAGTTGTTTGAGAAGGAATTCTCTGTTACTACGCAGATGATTTCCTCCAATGGTAATGGGGCAATAATGCCTTTCCAAACAATTGCTTGGAACTTAGCAGTACTTAAAGAGGCTAATACCTACTATATCGATGACTTCAAGTGGCAAATTGTGACCAAGGGTAACACCATTCCTCTTACTCCCGAAGAGAAGAAAGATACCCTTACATGGGCTATGAATACTTGGGTGGAAGGTATGATGAAAGCTACTGGCGGTTACGTAACAGCATGGGATGTAGTGAATGAAGCCATTTCCGGTGGTGGTGATGATGGAGAAGGATTCTATCCTTTACATTCGGTTACTAATGTCAGCGAGGCCGATGCCCAGAACAATTTCTACTGGCAAGACTACTTAGGTAGCGTGGATTACGTGCGTATTGTTGTAGCTGCTGCCCGTAAGTACTATGCCGAGAATGGTGGCACCAATCCTCTGAAGCTCTTTGTCAACGACTATAATCTGGAATCTGACTGGGACGACAATAAAAAGGTCAAGAGTCTGGTACACTGGATTGAGAAATGGGAAGCTGACGGTGTGACGAAAATAGACGGTATCGGTACGCAAATGCACGTGACTTGCTATGCCAATGCTAACACACAGAGGAGCAAAGAAGAGCATGTAGTGCAGATGTTCGAAATATTGGCTAACAGTGGCAAGCTTGTGAAGATTACTGAGCTTGATATGGGTTACGAAGACGAGAACGGCAATAGCGTACAGACAGCGAACATGACTGAAGCTCAGCATAAGGCGATGGCTGAATACTATAAGTTCATCATAAAGAAGTACTTTGAAATTATTCCTGCTGCCCAACAGTATGGTATCACTCAATGGTGTATCGCCGATAGCCCCACTGGTTCCGGTTGGCGCGCTGGTGAACCCGTAGGTTTATGGGATGCCAACTACAGCCGCAAGCATACCTATGCAGGTTTTGCTGACGGATTGGCCGGTAAATAATAGAACTCTATAAAATAGGTAGCGGGATGCGCAGGGCGTAACCGCTACCTATTATTTTTTAAGTCATAATTAGTTTGTACATTGATAGTTAATCATAATTACTTATTTAAAAACGAATTGTTATGAAAAAGATTTTATTTATTTTAAGTGTAATCCTTCTGTGTAGCTGCGAAAATAGCTTTTTAAGCATGGAAGAAGAGAACTCATTGTCTTCTGTTGAATTACAGAATCTTTCTTTAGATAATTATTATTATTCTGTTGATACTAATAATGTAACTGCTGATTATCTGGGAACTGCGACAGTGCCTACTGTTAGATCATATTTCTTGGAAGAAGATGGTACAAGTAGAGACGTATTACCCGTAGTGACAAGTAAACCAACTTGGGTTAGTAATGTTGAAGTTCGAAAAGTGTATTACCAATATTACATAATACTTGTTACAGTAGATATGAATACTTCTCTGTCAGGAAGAATGGGAGCAATTGTTTTAACTCAATCGGAGTCAAACAAAACCCTATCACTACAAGTAACACAAGAAAGTGCTACTAATATGGTTACTATAGGAGTGGCTAATATCTATACAAATAGATATGAGTTTACTGCTACAACAACCTATCCTGTCAAAGAAGAAGTTAGATGTTATGTTCCATATAAAGTATATAACAATGGTGGTGAATCGAATCATGAGGCAGTTATTGTTATTGCTAAAGGACAAACGATAGGAACTTTTGTAATGGATTTCAATGCCTCTCCTTTAGTCGCTTATCATGGTAATATAAGTGGGTATGTATTATATGAAGGACGTCTTTATGGAGATGGTTTCTATACTTATAACTTTGTACGTTATTGGTCTTTGTTTCCTATTACCTGAATTTATTTGTTAACGATTTATCAGTGTATTAACACGCTCTGTTTATTATGGAGCACTAACAATTTAATTTATGAAAATATGTTATTCTCTTTTAGCCTTATTCTTTTTGTGTAGTTGTGAAAGTGGCTTTTTAAGCATGGAAGAAGAAAGTTCATTGTCTTCTGTTGAATTACAGAATCTTTCTTTAGATAATTCTTATTTTTATACTAATAGTAATAATATGGTTGTTGATTATCAGGGAACTGCTACAGAAATTCCTACTATTACGTCATATTTGGAGGAAAATGGTGCGAATAGAGACTTGTTGCCTATAGTGACAAGTAAACCAGCTTGGGTTAGTAATATTGAAGTGCGAAATGTGTATTACAAATATTACATAGTAATTGCTACAGCAGAAATAAATACTTCTCTGTCAGAAAGAATGGGGACAGTTGTTTTAACTCAATCAGAAACTAATAAGACTCTATCACTACAAGTAAAACAAGAAAGTGGTACTAATATAATCACTTTGAGTGTTTCAACTGTTGCAACAAATAGATATGAGTTTACTATTTCAACCCGATATCCTGTATATGGAGGAAATGTAGTAGGATCTGTAGGAGTCAATGTTTTACATGAAGTTTATAATGATTATGCTACGTATCAAAGTACTATGGGTATGCGTATCTCTAATGGTTCTACGAGTGATTCATTTGTAAAGGATTATAATGGTTCACCAATTGTCGCGTATCATGGTGATCTGAAGGGTTGTAGATTTTTGCCCCCGATTACTCCCTATCCGTTGAATGATGGTTTCTATGATTATGTTGTAGTTATTGCTAATTAAGAATATAATACAAAACAGTCTTGTTAAATCTGAATTCAAGATTGGGATAAGTGTTACTGTATCAATAATAGATAATAGCGTTGACGCCAATCTGCGTAATTTGGCAGTCTTACAAGATATGTGGCAGATAACTTATCCGCCACATATCTGTAATTTAGAATGTTCTCTATCCTGTCAACCAGTGTCACTGTCAGTATTTATATCGTCCGTTTCTCAGAGGGTAATTTTCCGGTGTTTGTCGTCCGCGTACCCATTCTCACCGCTAAATTCTTATATAGTGGTATCATAGCAAATAATCATATCAAAATTATGATATGAAATACAAGTTACTCATTTCCTTATTATTAATGCGAATCAGTAGTTGATTCTAAATTCTAAATAACTTAAGATGAATATGAATCATTTTCTTTTTCTTTTTTTTATATTATTGTTTGGAGCGTGTAGTGCAAAAAGTAATTCTTCAACAGGTGTTCAGCAAAAACATACAGAAGAATTAGAGGCAATCCATGCTTCGGATAGCCTGTTAACGGAATGGGATTTAGTCCGAATGCTTGATAAAAAAGACTTGTTCCGACTTGAAGCTCTATTGCAAGAAAAAAGGTCTGAATTACCTCCATATATTGTATTGTACCTTGATGCTAATTTACAGAATGCCTTCAATCAAACTGAACAATCATTGCAAACAATCAACAAGTTGCTCGACAATTATAGCGAATCTTTGAGCGACGCCCTTCTTTATAGAGTTTATGCAATCAAGTACGACAATTTATTTAAGCAGTATCGTTACAACAAGGCAGCCGAAGCATTAGAGATTGCCATCGACAAATATGGTCATGCTGTAGACAGCGTTTGGTTGGCAGTGGTGCGTGAAAAAGATTATAATTTTGTTAGGTCGCTAAAGGGGTTTCCTGTACAAAAAATGCATATAACTACTGATGTAAGTATTCCTGTTTCACTCAATGAATACAACCATATAATAATGAATGTGTCGAGTGGCGGGCAATCGGAAAATTTCATTTTCGATACAGGGGCTTCGAATGTTATATCCGAGAGTTGCGCCCGGCGAATGGGAATTCGAATATTTGAATCAAAAGCAAGTACAGTAGGAGCAGTAGACAAGCAAGTCCAATTGAAAGTAGGTTTGGCCGACAAACTGCGGATTGGTGACTTAATGTTTGAAAACGTCGTTTTCAAGGTAATGCCTGACGAATCACTCTCTTTTCCGGAAGCCAATTATGTTATTCATGGAATTATTGGTTTTCCTGTTATGAACCAAATGAAGGAAATAGAGATATGCAAAAATAAAAGTATTACTGTGGTTGCTCACCCAACGAAAGGTAATTCACGCAATCTGTTTTTGGATAACGCTATGCCAATTGTTCAATTTGAAGCCAATCACGATACAGTACTTTTCATAATGGATACAGGCGCCAATACAACCAAGTTTTCCGAAAATTATTTTGCTGCGCACACCGTTGAAATAAAGGAGAAAGCAACTTCAAATACAATACGACGAGGTGGAGTAGGCGGTTTTGTTGATAGCGAAGTGTACGAATTGAAAAACGTCCAATTAAAAATCGGAGGACAAGAAATGGTAATTCCAACCATCACGGTGTTAACAGACAAACTTTCGTACCTTACAAATTATGATGGCCATTTAGGGCAGGATGTATTGATGCATTTCAATAAGCTAACTCTAAATTTTAAGGAAATGTATGTGTCATTCGATAACTAACCTAACCTGCAGTATGAATAATGCAGGTTAATTCTACTTATAGTTTTATTCCGGGGTTCACCCGTTTCACATACCTCTGTAATCTCCTTATTCATAGCGAATAACGGGTGAAAGCACTCTGTAAAAAGTGCCCATTTCAGGGGTTCACCGCTTTCACCCTCCCCCGCATTGTCCCGGCTTTCGGATGAAAGGACGAGTATCTATTTTCTGACTTATCTATTGTATTGGATTACAGTTTACTAAATAGCCGACTATAGTCGTCCGATCGGCCAACTGGAGTCGTCCGATCGGTCAACTGGAGTCGGCTTATCGGACGACTACAGTTGACCTTTCAATTATCTGTAATCCAATTGATTAATATTACCGTCCGTCTGTGGGCACTAATCATCCAACTATTCAATGTGAAGGGCGGTGAAAGCAGAACCCCACCTCACAGCGCGTACAGACGGGGTTAAAAAAAACCGCTTTCACCCGTTTCTGCCCATGTATAAGTGGATTGCAGAAAGAAGTGAAACCGGTGAATAGTAGTTTAGTAACATATAGGTAAAGAGCGAGATTTTAGTGATAATACCTATCTATAAAACCATGCATGTAACATTCTTAAATGAAAATGTAACATAGAAATCGAAAATGTAACACCAGCGAAAAACTGTGTAGCATGAGAGTACTGCCTATGTTGTTTCCATCTATTATATTTGAAATCGGAAAATAGAAGCTGTTTTGAATTCAAAATAGCTTCTAACATCTGAAATTAAATTGAAAATGATATGGGAAACAAGAACTTTTTGTGTGTATTACTATTAGGTTTTGCATTAAATTCCTGGGGAAGCGAACCTGTAACAGGTGATGGACCTTCTCTGAAAAAAGCAGTTGGCAACAAGTTTTATATCGGCGTTGCCATGAATACCGCACAATCGTCGGGGCGCGACACTAAAGCTGTGCAGTTGATAAAAAAACATTTTAATTCTATTGTAGCAGAGAACTGTATGAAGAGTGCAGTTATTCATCCGGAAGAGAATCGTTATAACTTCTCTCAGGCAGACGAGCTTGTTAAGTTTGGCGAAGAGAACGGTATGTTCATCATCGGGCATTGCCTGATGTGGCATTCGCAGTTACCGCGATGGTTTTGCACAGATTCCGAAGGGAAGAATGTGGCGCCGGAAGTACTGAAGCAACGGATGAAAGATCATATCTATACGGTTGTAGGCAGGTACAAGGGACGTGTGAAAGGTTGGGACGTAGTGAATGAAGCCATTATAGAGAATGGTTCTTATAGAAAAACGAAATTCTATGAGATTTTAGGCGAGGAATTTATACCTTTGGCTTTTCAATATGCCCATGAAGCAGACCCGGATGCCGAACTCTACTACAATGATTATGGAATGAACGTGGAAGGGCGTCGTAATACAGTGGTAAAACTGGTGAAGAGTCTGAAAGAGAAAGGACTAAGGGTAGATGCCATCGGTATGCAGGGACACATGGGAATGGATTACCCGGATTTGAAAGAGTTTGAAGAAAGCATTCTTGCTTTTGCCTCAACAGGCGCCAAGGTGATGATTACCGAATGGGATATGAGCGCCCTGCCTACAGCCAGGCGAAGTGCTAACATATCCGATACCGTGGCTTACCGGAAGATGCTGAATCCGTATCCGGAAGCATTGCCGGATAGCGTTTCCGAGAAGTGGAATGCAAGAATGACGGATTTCTTTAACCTGTTTATGAAGCATTCGGATGTTATCACCCGTGTAACGGCATGGGGAGTAACCGACGGAGATTCCTGGAAAAATGGTTTTCCGGTGAGAGGCCGCCGCGATTATCCGTTACTCTTCGACCGTAACTATCAGCCGAAGCCTTTTGTGAGAGAATTGATAGAAAAGAAATAACTTTATCCGCAGATGACGCGGATTACACAGATTAAGTTTTAAATAAATCTGTGTAATCTGTGTCATCTGCAAATGAAAGATAGTAGGCTGAAACTTTTCATACAGCCTCAGCACAAAGTGAAAAAACAGTTTTGCAATATATATTAATTACTCAATTTTTAGGAAATACCATGAACATGAATAAGAAAAGCGCTTTATTAGTGTTGTTTTGTTTGGTTGGAATCTTTACAAGTACGCTTGCCCAGGATAAATTGTATACGAATACATTTCCGTTAGGGCAGGTTAAATTGCTGGATGGTCCATTTAAACATGCGTGCGATTTGAATGTACAAATACTGCTTCAGTATGATGTTGACCGTCTGCTGGCTCCTTTTCTGAAAGAAGCCGGACTGCAACCTAAGGGGGAGATATTCTCTAACTGGGCAGGTCTGGACGGACATGTAGGCGGGCATTATCTGTCCGCACTCGCCATTCATTATGCGGCTACAGGCAACGTTGAGTGTAAGAAACGTATGGAGTATATGATTTCGGAGCTGAAGCGTTGTCAGCAAAAACAGGGCAATGGCTATATAGGCGGCGTGCCCGAGGGGATGAAGGCCTGGGATGAAATTAAGAAAGGAAATGTCGCCATCGTATGGAAGTACTGGGTGCCCTGGTATAACTTGCATAAAATCTATGCAGGCTTGCGTGACGCCTGGATGTATGGTGGCAACGAAGAGGCAAGGCAGATGTTTCTTGACCTTTGCGACTGGGGGCTGACAATTATAACTCCGTTGAGCGATGAGCAGATGGAGCAGATGCTGGCAAATGAGTTTGGCGGCATGAATGAAGTATATGCCGATGCCTATCAGATGACCGGCGACGTGAAGTATCTGGATGCTGCCAAGCGTTTCTCTCATAGATGGTTGCTCGACAGCATGGTGGCGCAGGTGGACAATCTCGATAATAAACATGCTAATACACAAGTCCCTAAAGTAGTGGGCTATCAGCGGGTTGCCGAATTGGGGCATGATAAGAAATATGAGGCTGCCACTGAGTTCTTCTGGAATACGGTGGTTTACAACCGTTCCCTTTCTTTGGGAGGTAACAGCCGGCGCGAGCATTTTGCTGCGGCAGACGATTGCAAGAGCTATGTGGAAGACCGTGAAGGACCAGAGTCATGCAACACGAATAACATGTTGAAACTCACCGAAGGACTGTTCCGTATGAACCCCGAAGCCCGTTATGCCGATTTCTATGAACGGGCAATGTATAATCATATTCTTTCTACCCAACATCCGGAGCATGGCGGATATGTCTATTTCACATCTGCGCGCCCTGCTCATTACCGGGTGTATTCGGCGCCAAACAGCGCCATGTGGTGTTGCGTAGGAACAGGTATGGAGAATCATGGTAAATACGGTGAGTTCATCTATACCCATACTCACGATTCTTTGTTTGTGAATCTTTTCGTAGCTTCTGAACTCAACTGGAAAGAGAAAGGGATTACCTTAACACAGGAAACCCGCTTCCCGGATGAAGAAAGCAGCCGCCTGACAATCAGGGTAAAGAAGCCGACTAAGTTTAAATTGTTGGTTCGCCATCCGTGGTGGGCAGACGGTAATGATATGAAGGTGCTGTGCCGGGGCAAGAACTATGCTGCCGGGTCATCTCCTTCCTCTTATATCGCTATAGAAAGAACATGGAAGAATGGCGATGTTGTTGAAATCACTACTCCTATGAAGGTGCATATTGAAACGTTGCCGAATGTACCTAACTATATATCAATTATGCGTGGCCCTGTATTGCTGGGTGCGCAGATGGGAACCGACCATGTAGAGGGATTGGTAGCTGATGACGGCCGTTGGGCGCATATTGCACACGGACCGTTGGTTTCTGTCTTCGATACTCCTTTTATTATTGGTAGCCGCGAAGAGATACAGGCAAAGCTTGATAACATGCAGCCGGTAGCCGGGAAGCCTTTCTGCTATACCGTACCCGGATTGTTTACCGGTAAGTACAAAGACCTGGTTCTTGAACCTTTCTTCCGTATTCATGACAGTCGCTACATGATGTATTGGCTTTCGATGACGGATGAAGAGTATGCCGCATTCCGGAAAGCCGAGGAAGAAAAGGAGCAACTCAAGCTGTTGCTCGACAAGCGGACTGTTGATGCCGTTGCCACGGCAGAGCAACAACCGGAAGTAGACCATTTGATGAAATATGAGAATTCAACCACCGGAAACTTTGAAGGCGAAGCCTGGCGTGATGCCCGCAACGGTGGTTATTTTCAGTATAACCTGATGACGGGAGGTGAGAACGACTTATCGCTGATGGTTCGTTATTGGGGAGATGAAACCAGAAATCGCACTTTTGATATTTTGATTGATGATGAGTTACTGGTAACAGAGAACCTGGTTGGAAAATGGAAACGTAAGGAATTGGTAAATGCGGAATATCCTATTCCGGCAGCAATGACCAATGGTAAGAAGTCAGTTACTGTAACTTTCCGGAGTAAACCGGGCAATATAGCGGGGGGAATATTTTATATCAGATTATTAAAGAAAGAATAGGGGGCTTAAAATGAATAGGATCATACAAACACTTTTTTTCTTGGGGTTCATATTATTATTGTCTTGTTCCGATAAGGAAATACCGGAGGTTGTACCGCCTGAAAAAGAACCGGAGAAACCAGTGGAACCGGAACCGGAACCGAAGATTGATAATATTACGTTGCCTCTTCTCAGCGTAGTAGGGCGTTATCTTAAAAATGCGGAAGGAGAGATTGTTAACTTGCATGGTTTTACGCAGACCTACAGTCCTTTTTTCAATAACAGTGCATGGAACAATTACGATGTACAAGCCTGCCTGAACTATAACAAGCGCATGGTAGACGGAATATTGGCTGCGGGCTGGAGGTTTAACTTTGTCCGTATGCACCTGGATCCTTATTGGAGTGATGACCCTTCCATGACAAGTGTGCGCTATGAAGGGCATGAACGTTTCTCTGAGACACGTTTCCGGAAATATCTGGATGAAGTATTTGTACCGATGGCGGAATATTTCATTTCTAAAGGAATGTACGTGGTGATGCGTCCTCCCGGCGTGTGTCCGAATCGTGAACCTGCGGGCAGATATCAGGGTATAGAAGTAGGAGATACGTATCAACAGTTCCTGTTGAAGGTCTGGGATATCGTGGCGCAACATACAAAGTTGAAGAACAATTCGGGAGTCATGTTTGAACTGGCCAATGAACCGGTTGATATAAAAGGAACGGACGGGGTCTACGGAAGTTCGGGTGATGCTTGCTTCACCAACATGAAAATCTATTTTCAAGCCATTGTCGATAAAATACGAAACCATTGCGATAATATTATCTGGGTGCCCGGTCTTGCGTATCAATCTTCTTATGCAGGCTATGCCACCCACCGCATTGAAGGTGAGAATATAGGTTTTGCGGTTCATTGTTATCCGGGTTGGTATGGCAGTGATGCAGAGCAGGATAGCGGTGAAGGAATCGGCACTTCTACGGGAGGAGGATATGAAGCCTTCCAGCGTGGATGGGATGCACAGGTAGGACCTGTGGCAGCTTTTGCTCCTATCATGGTGACGGAGATAGACTGGGGACCGAAGAAGTATGATGCTACTTGGGGTAAAAGTATTACAGGTACGGCAGGAGGCGAAGGCTTTGGCGCCAATTTCAAGTACATAGCAGATAATTCGGGCAATGTATCCTGGCTGTTCTTTACCACGAGGTCTCATGAACTGGCGGCATTTAAGAATGTGCCGGGCGAGCCGGGTAAGTACACTTTTCTCAATGACCCCGAAGCCTGTCCGTGGGTAATGTATCACTGGTTCAAGGAGTATGCCGAAGGCGCGGTAGTGAATGGGGAGTTGGAAAGCTTGGAGCTGATGGGACAGGAAGGTGAGCTTCGCCTGCAAATGGGAGGTTCCGGTTATCTCAAAGTGAAGGCTACTTATTCGGACGGAACATCGCGGATGGTGACTGCGGAAGCGGATGTAAACAGCTCCAACACGGCTGTGCTGAAAGTAGAACGGGCAGGTAAACTGGTGGCGGTGGCGCCGGGTGAAGCTAAGGTGACTGTTACTTATCAGTCTGCAACCGGAGTCAGCAAGGAGGTATCACTGGATGTTACGGTAATTTCTCCTTTCTCTCTGACGGCAGATGTGTTTAATCCGTCTATTTGGGAGAAAGGTACTTTTGATGAGGCTACCCGTACGTTGGTGACAGGTCAGTATGGATTTGGCGGTTGGCAATATGCTGACGGGCTTAATTTGTCGGGCTATAAAACACTGACCGTAGAATTGGGTAACGCTAATGAAAGCAATGTTTCATTCCGCCTGTTTGATAAAAACAATTATTGGTCAAAGCCTGCCACTTATGATTTTGGCTCGTCACGCAAGGTAGTTGTTGAGTTGAACCGGATGGTTGATGATACTGGGGCGAAGATTGATCCTTCACACCTTTATATTATAGGTTTCTGGTCTTTGGGTGGAAAGCCGATTGTGATATCCAGTGTTTCTTTGGGGAAATAATTTATCTGAATAGCAATTAACTAAATAAATTATATTATGAGAACATTCGTATTTGCATGCCTGCTTCTCGTGGGCATGACAGCGTTTGCACAAGACGCGAAATTCCATGTCTATCTATGTTTGGGGCAATCGAACATGGAAGGACATGCAAGAATAGAAGAACAGGATACGGTGGCTATTGACAGCCGTTTCCAGGTGTTGGCAGCCGTTGATTGTCCCAATTTGGGGAGAACTCAAGGCAATTGGTACAAGGCAGTTCCGCCTTTGGCGCGTTGCCATACAGGCTTAACTCCGGGCGATTACTTCGGCAGAGCTATGGTAGCTAACCTTCCGTCGGACGTGCGGGTAGGGATTATCAATGTTTCCGTAGGCGGTTGCAGGATAGAACTGTTTGATAAGGATAACTACCAGTCGTATGTAGAAACATCTCCGGACTGGTTGAAGAATATGGTAAAGGAATATGGCGGTAACCCGTATGCACGTCTGGTTGAGTTGGCAAAGACAGCCCAGAAAGACGGAGTGATTAAAGGTATTCTGTTGCACCAGGGAGAATCGAATACGAATGATAAAGACTGGCCCTCGAAAGTAAAGGGAGTGTATGATAATCTTTTGAAAGATTTAGGATTATCGGCTGCTGATGTGCCCCTGCTGGCGGGTGAAGTGGTACATGCTGACCAAAACGGAGTGTGCGCCAGCATGAATACAATTATCGGCACCTTGCCACAGGTAATTCCTACGGCACACGTCGTATCCTCTGCCGGTTGTCCGGCTACATTCGATAATCTTCACTTTTCGGCAGAAGGATACCGGATGCTGGGAGCACGCTATGCCGCCAAGATGCTTTCCATAATGGGATATGGCGACTGGACTTCGGCACAGAACATGAAGCTATGGTACGGTCGTCCGGCACAGGACTGGCTGGAAGCTTTACCGTTAGGCAATTCCCGTTTGGGAGCCATGGTGTTTGGAGGAACTGCCCGCGAGGAGTTGCAACTCAATGAAGAAACCTTCTGGGCAGGCGGACCTTACAGCAATAATAACCCCAAAGGATTGCAGGTATTGCCCGAAATACGCCGCCTCATCTTTGAAGGCAAAGCGCTGGAAGCCCAGAAGCTGATTGACGAGAACTATATGACACCTCAGCATGGTATGCGTTACCTGACGATGGGAAGTCTTTTCCTGAATTTCCCCGGACATGATAACCCTTCCGGATATTACCGGGATTTGAATTTGGAGAATGCCACGGCCACCACCCGCTATGAAGTAGATGGAGTGAAGTATGTCCGCACGGCATTTGCTTCTATGAGTGATGATGTGATTGTGGTTCGTATCCGGGCGGATAAGGCAAAGGCTCTGAATTTCTCCGTATCATACGGTGGCCCGCTGAAATCGAGTGTACAGGTAAAGGGCGGCAAACTGATTGTGTCATGTCAGGGAGCTGAACATGAAGGTATCCCTGCCGCCATGCGTGCCGAATGCCAGGTGCAGGTGAAAACCGACGGCAAGGTGAATAAAGAAGAAAGTGCGCTTGCCGTGAATGGAGCTACGGAAGCTACTCTCTATATTTCGGCTGCTACCAACTTTGTGAATTACCATGATGTCAGTGCAAACGAATCGAAACGCGCTGCCGCCTATTTGCAGAAAGCCGTCCGCGTTCCTTACGAACAGGCTTTGAAGAACCATATCGCCGGTTATCGCAAGCAGTACGACCGTGTGGCTCTGACGTTGGAAAGCTCTAAAGTATCTGCACTCGAAACACCGGTACGTGTGCAGCGTTTCGGTGAAGGGAATGATATGGCAATGGCAGCCCTGATGTTCCAGTACGGCCGTTATTTATTGATTTCTTCTTCGCAACCCGGCGGACAGCCTGCCAATCTTCAAGGTATCTGGAACCAGAGTCCGTATGCTCCCTGGGATAGCAAGTACACGATTAATATCAATGCCGAGATGAATTACTGGCCTGCCGAAGTAGCCAACCTGAGCGAGACGCATGAACCCTTGTTCGATATGGTGGCCGATTTGGCGGTTACGGGCAGCGAAACGGCTAAAGTTCTTTATGATGCCAAAGGTTGGGTAGCACATCATAATACGGATATATGGCGTGCCTGCGGACCGGTAGATGCTGCAATCTACGGAATGTGGCCTAATGGTGGGGCCTGGTTGGCACAACATCTGTGGCAGCACTATCTGTTCACCGGCAATAAGGAGTTCCTGAAGAAGTATTATCCGGTATTGAAGGGTACGGCCGATTTCTATTTAAGCCATTTAGTGGAACATCCCAAGTATAAATGGATGGTTACCGTGCCTTCCATGTCGCCGGAACATGGTCACCGTGGTTCGCAGACTACGATAACGGCAGGTTGTACCATGGATAATCAGATTGCTTTCGATGCTTTGTACTCTACGCTCCAGGCGAGCCGTATTCTGGGAGGAGATAAGCAGTACGAAGATTCCTTGCAGGCTCTGTTGGATAAACTGCCGCCTATGCAGATTGGTAAATACAATCAGTTGCAGGAGTGGCTGATTGACGCCGATGATCCGCGCAACGACCACCGGCATATTTCGCATTTGTATGGTCTGTATCCCGGTAACCAGATATCTCCGACTACAAACCCGGAGTTGTTCCAGGCTGCCCGTAACACTTTGCTGCAACGCGGAGATAAGGCTACCGGTTGGAGCATAGGCTGGAAGATTAATTTCTGGGCGCGCATGTTGGATGGCAATCATGCGTATAAGATTATACAGAATATGCTTCATCTTCTGCCTAATGATAAAGTGCAGAAGGAATATCCCGAGGGGCGTACTTATCCTAATCTCTTTGATGCACACCCGCCTTTCCAGATTGACGGTAACTTCGGTTATACGGCAGGAGTTGCAGAAATGTTGTTGCAGAGCCATGACGGGGCGATACATCTGTTGCCTGCCTTGCCCGAAGTGTGGCAGAAGGGGAGTGTGAAAGGGCTTGTAGCGCGTGGTGGCTTTGTGGTGGATATAACGTGGGACGGGGCGCAGTTGAACACGGCAAAGATACATTCCCGTTTGGGTGGAGTGTTGCGCATCCGGTCTTATGTTCCTTTGAAAGGAAAGGGCGTACGGGTGGCTGATGGCGCTTGCCCCAATCCGCTGTATGCGCCGGCTGTTATAAAGGAACCGGTGGTGTCGAAGTTGATAAATCCGCAGGCGCCGCTTCTGTATCGCACTTACGAATATGATGTTGTTACTCAGCCGGGCGAAGACTGCTGGGTGGAGCGCGATTAATTATGAATTTTGAATTATGAATTTTGAATGGCTGCGCTATGCGCAGCCATTCATACATCTAATTTAGTAACCATGAAACATACAACTTTACTTCTGTTTAGCATCAGCCTGATGCTTTCTATCATTTGTTCGCCTGAAGCCCAGGCACGTCCGCTGCCGGAAGGAGACACCGGAACGTCAACTCCCCAAGGGGCTTACTATACAGGCAAGTACCGCAACCTGTTCAATGAGTATTTAGGAACCTCTCAACAAGAAACCGACCGGAAAATAGAGCAGATATGGAATCATTTCTTTGTAAATGAAGAAACAAGAGTTTACTATGAGAGCGACGACAATACGGCATACATCTACGATACCGGAAACCGGGATGTACGTACGGAAGGAGTTTCCTACGGAATGATGATTTGCGTGCAGTTGGACAAGCAGGCGGAATTCGATAAACTGTGGCGGTGGGCAAAGAAACACATGCTCTATACCTCCGGTAAATGGTCGGGATATTTTGCCTGGCAGTGCAGGACGAACGGCGATAAAATAGGAAAGGAACCGAGTTGTGCTTCGGACGGTGAAATCTATTTCATTACCGCCCTGTTCTTTGCCTCTCATCGTTGGGGAGATGACGGGGCATTCAACTATTCTCTGGAAGCACAGAAGATTCTGAAAGATATCATGTCCAAAGATGGTTCTCAGGGTATTTACAGCCTGTTCAATACCGATAGCAAGCTCGTTACATTTGTGCCGCAAAACGAAATGTGGCATTATACCGACCCTTCTTATAATCTGCCTGCTTTCTTTGAACTTTGGGCCATGTGGTCTGTCACTAATAAGGAGTTCTGGAAGCAGACGCCCGATGCCGCCCGTCGACTGTTGGTCAATGCATCGCATAAGCAGACGGGTTTGTTCCCCGATTATTCCGCCTTCGACGGTAGTCCTTTGCAGCCGCGCTGGAAGAAGGATTATGATGCCAAGAGATACCAGTTCGACGCTATCCGGTGCGCCATGAACGTCGGGATGGATTATTATTGGTTCGGGAAGGATGCTGCCAACCAGACGGACATGATGACCCGGTTGCTGAACTTCTTCAAGCAAGATAACTATGTGCACGGGCAGTTCAACCTGGACGGTTCGGCGCCTGCCGGTGGATATTCGGCGGGAATGGCAGGTGCTAATGCTGTCGGCGCCTTTGCGTTGAAGGACAAGAACCTGGCGAAGGAATACTTGCAGAGACTATGGGATGAGCCGTTGCCTACGGGCAGGTTCCGTTATTACAATGGTATGGTGTATATGCTGTCTGTGTTACATGTCAGTGGTAACTTCCGGATAATTAAATGAATTATGAATTTTGAATTATGAATTTTGAATTCGTAATTTAGGACAAAAGAAACTTCTCTGTTAGTCATCATAAATCAGTCGTATAATGAACCCTATTCACTATACGACTGAGCCTATCTCAGTATACGACTGAACCTATCTCAGTCGTATACTCATTCCACCCCCCTCAGAATATATTCTGGGCGGGGGAAAATAGGGCTTTTTGGCAAGTATAGCCTGAAAAAGGTGAAAGGAATAATATTAACAATAGTCTCACCGCCTCCAATAAATTATCATCTAAGGAAAAAGAATCCGTGTAATCCGCGCCTAAAGGTAGATAAGTGGGATTATACAATGATTTAAAACTCTACGCTAATAACCGGAGGTAGAGTTCTTATAAATCCTTGTCGCGTTTTTAAAGAATATGCCCATCGTTTTTAAAAAACGTGGGCAACGTTTATTAATAGGGTAAAAAAAGGGGTTGAAATAGCGGAAGGAGAGGGTTTAAAACCTTGCATTATATTATGATTATCAGTAGTATCTCTATTCTCCTCCTCCTGGGAGGAGGAGTACCCCGCAAGGGGGGAGGTGGTAGGTAAAATAATACCTATTAATCATAACTCTAAGGAATTCTTTTCACCTACCACCTCCCCCTACGGGTACTCCTCCTCCCGGGAGGAGGAGAATAGAGATACTCTCAATAATCATTATAGAGATACTTCTGATATTCAAATAGAGATACTACTGATAATCAATAATATAAATGAAGTGCGAGATTTTATTCAAAATTCAACTCAACTCTCAACTTTCAACTCTCAACTTTCTGCTCTCAACTTTCAACTTTCAATCTTCAATCTTCCGATTCAACTTTCTAACTTTTCGCTTCTCCGACTTGGCAGCCTTCAAATGCTCCTCCATATAGGTTGTCGGAGTGATACCATACAACTCCTTGAATGCCGTAGAGAAATAAGTTACGTTTGCAAACCCCGTCTGCATTGCCACCTCGCTGATGCTGTGGCGCTTATCATTCAACAGTGTTGCCGCCTGCTTTAGCCTGATGTTGCGTATCAGGTCGCGGGTAGATTGATTAGTAAGCTCCTTCAGCTTGCGGTGGAGATGCACGCGACTGATACCCACTTCGGTGGCTATCATCTCCACATTCAAATCGGGATTGCTCAGATTCTCATTGATAATCTTCATTACCTTATTCAGCAGCTTGTCATCCGGCGACGGCACATTCAGTTTCTGTAGTCTGTCCTCCTGTATCTGGTTTCCACTGAAACTGTTGCGCATCACCTCACGGCTCTTGATAAGGTTCAGAGCTGTTTTTCTCAATACCTCAATGTTGAACGGCTTAACGATATACGCATCGGCGCCATGTCCCAAACCCTCCAGCTTATCCTCTTCCCTCGACTTGGCGGTGAGCAGAATAACAGGTACATGGTTTACGGTTACATTCTGTTTTATCTTCCGGCAAAGGGTCAGACCATCCATTTCAGCCATCATGATATCACTGATAACGAGTTCCGGCGCTTTTTTGCAGGATAGCAGCCAAGCCAGCGCATCTTTTCCGTTGGTGAACTCGTGCATGTGGAAGTCGCTTGCCAGTTCCCGGCAGATGTATTTCCGTATTTCTTCATCATCTTCTACAACTACAACGTTGTGTTTTGTTTTGGAACGCACTTTCCCATCTTCGTTCTCGGCAGGCGAAAGCACAGGTGTGGCATCATGTATGGAATCGTAGTTGTGGGTCGGATTCTCATCAATCTCTTCTTTCGTCAGGTGTGCTTTACCCAAGGGAAGGCGCATTGTGAAGCGCGAACCGGGCTTTCCTGTATTGTTCTCGACCAGTATTATTCCGTGATGCAACTCTGTTAGCGAACGGCTCAGGTGCAGACCGATGCCGGTACCTACATTAGAGTTGTTATGGCTGTTGCGGATTTGATAGAAACGTTCAAAGATTCGTCCTATCTCTGCCGGTTCAATTCCGATGCCGCTATCCTCTACTACTATCTCAAAGTAATGCCGCAGGGCTTTGGAGGTATTCAGGTCTTCGCCCGTGCGCAGGTAAATATTGATTTCGCCGTTCTTCGGGGTAAACTTGAAGGCATTGGAAAGTATGTTCAGGATAACCTTGTCGAAGTTCTTCGGGTCTATCCATGCCGGTAGCTTCTCCATGTCGGGTTGGAAGTTCAGGGTGATGTGTTTAGTCTTTGCCTGGTACTCGAAGGTATAGTACAAATCGCGGACGAACCCCACGATGTCCATCTCCTGAAACTTAAGAGCCATTTGTCCTTTGTCTATCTTGCGGATGTCCATCAGTTGGTTTACCAGGCGGAGTATGCGTTCTGCATTCCGGTAGATGGTGTGATAGTTCTTCTGCCGTTCTTTCTCTTTGTCCGTGGCCATCAGCTTTTGTAGCGGACTGATGATGAGAGACATCGGCGTACGTATCTCATGGGATATATTGATAAAGAATTGCAGTTTCGCTTCATTGATTTGTTCGGCATGAATGTGTTCCATGATTTCCTGGCGGGCGCGGTAGCGGTGGCGCACTTGCATGATGATTACATAAATGATGCCCAGTGCGAGGATAATATATATCAGCTTAGCCCACCCGGACGCATACCAGGCAGGAAAGATAATAACGGTTATCTCTTTCGTATCGGAGTAGGAGTTATAGTCCTTCGCCTTCACCTGGAATGTGTAAGTACCCGGAGACAGGTTGCTGAACGAAACCCGGTTTGTACCTTGTTGCAGGCTGACCCAGTTTGAATTGCCGAGCGAATACATGTAAGTGATTCGTTCCGGACTGTAGAATTCCATGGCAGAGAACTCAATACTGAAGGAATTGTCTTTATGAGATAACCGGAAGAGGTCAGCATCCATGATTGTTGTGTCTACAATGTCATAACTTCCGGACTTCATTCCTTTCGTGACGGTCTTTTCATGAATACTGAAGTCTGTAATCCGTATTTCCGGTTTCGTATTGGGATTGGTTATTTCCTGCGGATTGAAATAGGTAATACCGTTGGTTCCGCCAAATATGATTTCTCTCGTGGGGCTGGTAAAGCCGGCTCCTTTACTGAACTCATTGCCCTGCAATCCGTCGTTGGCATAGAAATTGATGAAACTATGGTTCTGCAGATTATAACGGCTGATTCCGTAACCGGTACTGATCCAGAGATAACCGTTGTCGTCTCCCTGGATAGAACAAATGAGGTTGCTGGGTAAACCGTCTTCTATGGTGTATTCGCGGATGTCCATTGTTTGGGGATTCAGATGGCTTAAGCCTTTGGACGTGCCAATCCAAATGCCACCTGTGTGGTCTTCGTACAGGGCATGGACAACTTCGTCGGGTAATATCCTTTTTGTTCTGAGGGCAGTATTGAAGTTCATTTTCTTTATATCCAGGCAAGCCAGGCCGTCGTATGTTCCTATATATAGCTTGTCGTCGGCAGTATGTAGCAGACAATTGATCCACGCATTGGGCAGCATTTCCGGTTTGCTCCATTCGTCTACGGTTTCGGGGATAGGGAAGAGGTTGATTTTACCTGTATTAAGGTTCATGTAGAAGATACCGTGTCCCATTGTTCCTATCCACAGGTTCTTATTATTGTCTTCGGCAAAGCAATAGACGTTTTGTACCTGGTTTGATTTGTAGTCTACCAAGTTGATATAAGTACACTCCCCGGTTTTGGTATTCATCCTGGCCATACCGTTCAGGTATGAGCCTATCCACAGGTTGTGGTTAGAATCTTCGTAAATGCTCATTATGGTGGAGGGAACAGAGCGTGGATTTCCTGTAGATGTGAAATGAGCGCTTTGTGTACCGTCGGGAGAGATGCCATAGATTCCGTCGCCATCCGTACCTACCCATACAGTTCCGCTGTGGTCTTTGAAAACAGACATCACGCAACTTGAGCCGATGATATTGCTGACGGATGATTTGTAACCTGTATATTTGAATTCATTGGACGTAGCCGGGAGTATCATGACGCCTTTCTGGTAGAAGCCCAACCAGGTATTGCCTAATTTGTCTTTCAGTATGGAGTGTACTTTGGCTTTATTCAGGTTGAAGGCTGTAACGCTGGAGTTGCTGTCCCGTATTTTTTTGTCCTGGATATTGTAGATTTTGATACCGTTTCCGTCCGTGCCGATATAAATCTCATCTTGTTCGGTTGGGTACAAGGCTTTAATGGGGAAGTTGGGAATTGCGTCGTAATACAGGGTAGATGTTTCTTTGTAGGCAGTGACGATATGAATCTCCTCTTGTCCGGTTTCGTATGCAACTTTAATGGAGTGCTTGGGAATTGAGTCGTATATAATAGGAGTAAATGTTTCCTTTACGTAGTTATATTGAAATAATCCCTTCTGCATGCTTCCCATATAGAGATTGCCGTATTTATCTTCGCAAATGCCGGAAATGGTATTCCATGCTATTCCTTTTTCGCTCAGGTATTGTTTCTGTTGGTTATTCCGGTCTATCCGGAATATGCCGTTATCGCCGGTGGTTACCCACAGGAAGCCTTGCTGGTCTTCGTACAGGCAAGTGATGATGTCACTTGGAATGTTTCGTGGTAATTGCCTGACGACCATGTTGCCGTCGTCTTGTGTCTCTAATAAAAACAGGCTGTGCCCTGAGGTTCCGACGAGTATTTCTCCGTTCTTACGTTCAATAACGGCAGAGATGTTGGCCTCTATCTTAATCCCGTTAATAAGCTCCATGGGGATGGTGATGAATTGTGCCGTTTCGTGGTCATAGATTTGCAGTCCCTTCAGGCTTCCGACAAAGAGTCGTTTCCGGCTGTCTTCGTAAAGCACTCGCACATAGTTGTTCAATAATGAATGGGGGTTTTCTTTATCGTGCTTGTACACCGTGAATTTAGCCCCATCGTACCGGTTCAACCCGTCTTCTGTTGCAATCCATATTATTTCATCGTGGTCTTGGAAGACTTTATTAATCATACTGCTTGATAATTCTTTATCGGCAGTAAACATTCTGCCTTCCTGGGCATAACTCATGCTACTGAATAAGAGCAAATAGATAAGATATAGTGCTGTATTTTTCATATACTATAAGTTTACACTATGCAAATATAAGTAATATTCTTTATATATTGAACTTTTGTATATTTGTTTTCGTATATGCGCACATGCGCATGCGTGTGCGATAAACAGAATTACCTCATGAGGGCAATCAGTGCGTCTCCCAAAATCCCAGGTATTGGCGGGCTACTTTGATGTAGTTATGATGTTTGTTTACGTATTCAATGCTTTGTGCAGATAAGTCGGGAATACGTTCCTTATGCAGGACTATATCTTCCAATTTCCGGTAAATATCCTGTTCGTCCGGCAAGATGTTGATGATGGGGCGAAGTTCCGTTTCGTTAATGATTTTGTAATTTTCCGGTTCGCCTCCTCCTACTACGGTTACCCCTTTTGCCATGGCAAGCAGTGAATTCATAGAGGGAGTATAAGAATACAGTTGGTCTAACTGGACGTCGGCGTCATCCATCAGTTGCTGATAGCGGGCATAGGGCACATCGTGTACTTCGGTGATACGGCAAAGATTGGGATACTTGCGCTGTACTGCTTGCAGGACGGGGAGCATCACATCAGTACCTTTCAAATTACTACGTGCCGACTGAATACCGATAAAGAAATTCAGGATCTCCGGCACACTGCGAACCCGGGACGTTATTTCCCGCAAATCAATGGGTAGAGGAATGAAGGCTGTTTTCTCCGGGAAGTGAGGTAGATAAGAAACATGATATTCCCAAAGGCAGGCAATTATGCCGTTACAACTCTTCGCGATAATTTGATTAGCTTTAGCAGTGCCACCGTACAAGCATTCTTGTATCTCTGTCCGATTCTCCGGAGTATCTCTATACTTATCTCCTATCTTGAAGTCGGAATAACGAAAGATATCAGTCTCCATACATGCCTTTGCATAATAATAGTCAGTTCCAAAAGCTCCCAAAAAGACTTTCTTATTATGGCGTCTCAAGTAATGATAAACAGGTAAAGCGCGTTCCGAACGGATGCGAAGAAAATAGGGGTGCGTAATTTGTACCACATCATATCCACGGAATTCAGGAAGATGATACAATATACGGCACATACATCCGATCCCGTCCATGAAACTGTTTGTCGGGCGATTCAAGGATATATCATACGAGTATTTTCGCCAGCCATTATCACTGGCTGCCGTACGGACTTCATGCCCTAAAGCACGCAATCCTTCTGCTAAGTTCCAATGCAAATTACTACATTCCCCAATCAGTAATATTCTCATACCTAAACAAAGAAATTGATAATGATGCGAGCTATCCGATATTTCCAGGTATAATCAGCTTTAGATAACGGAAGAAAACCCTCAGACTTCAAAGCTTTAAATTTCTTCTGCAATTCCGGACTCCGGTTTCGCAAAAGTAATCGGATATAATCAATAGTCAAGAAACTCAAACGCCGTTTTACCCCCATGGTTTTCTCAGACTCCAACCCTTCAGCGGCTTCAACAGAAAGGTACAAGTCTTTCATACGGTGAAGCATTTTATGAAAATCGGTCAATCGTCGCAAACGCATCTCCAAAGAACGTTGCCGAGTGATGGAAGACGGATTTATGTAATAGCCATAGAAATGCCCATTCGTAACCACCGTTGTGCTTGCCCGGCAATATGCTTTTACCAGAAAGTCTTCATCCTCATGATAACATTCCTCCGCGAAGGTAATATCATGATCGTTCAAGAACCGGCGACGAAAGAAATGCCCGCAAGCGCTACCGGTAAAGTTCTGACTCTCTAAATACTCTGCTCCGGATTCATATGTTATCCAAAAAAGAATAGAAAAATGAGGTTTAAAAGCTTTTTCCTTGACCTTGCACATCTTGAACGAGAAGACGTCCGGATGTTCCGACATTAAATGAGGAATACATTGGGTAAAACCCGGTAAGAGATAATCGTCCGCATCTACAAACATCAGATAAGTGCCTGTCGCCTGGCGCATGCCTTTATTGCGGGCAGCTCCCAAGCCTTTTCCGTCGTCATCCGTCACTATGAGTTCATAAGTTTCCTTTTCCATACCTTGCCGTTGGATGGAATCAAGGCATCGTTGTAAAAGCACCGGATCCGCCTTGCCGAAAAAGGGAATGATTATACTTATATAAGGTTGCATGCGACAAATATACAGAAAATCCTCCCTCGACTTCACAGCCAAAGAAGGATTTTCAAGGAAAAGACACTAAAAAAGTTATTTGGAAATATGTAAGTAGCTGTTCATAATTAGTTTATACTATCATTTTTTAGACGCGGATCTCTTTTTATCTTCCGGTTGGGATAAGGTAGCGCAACATTTAAAAATCCGCGTCATCCGCGTTATCTGCGTCTAAAGAATTGCTTGTATTGCGCAGCAACCTGATTGAGATTCCGTTTCGCTATATTATCATTCATAGTATAAACTAATTATGAACAGCTACTTAAGAAAATAGCATGACAACTTTAGAAGCTGTTTTACCATGCATTATTTGTACGTCACTCGACAGGGATTCCTTTATAGAAATCTAATATCTTCGTACGAAACAGATATTCATATTTTGCCTGCAATTCATCGGACTGGGCTTTCATCAGATTCTGTTTCGCTTCGTTGTACTCTACGGCGGTAGCTTTGCCCTTGTCATATTTCTCACTCATCAGCCTGAAAGACTCTCCACTCGCTTCAGCAGCAATACTGCTACTGGTGTATTTGCTTTCGGAAGCAAGCGCAGTGTACCACGCCTGCTGAATTTCCTTGTAAAGCGTCTTCTTGGCATTGTCCAATTGCAGAGAGTAGTTCTCTTGTTGCAGCCGGGCTGAGCGTATGCGGTTGCGGGTTGAGAAACGGTTGAAGATGGGAACGCTTAGGCTTAAGCCGACATACTTTTTAAAATTATCTTCCATCTGCTGGCTGAAATTACGGTTAAGCGAAGAATAATAATCCGTACCAAGACTACCATTTAAGTTCAACTGAGGATAAAGTCCACTCTGGGCAATACGAATACTATGTTTACTTCCTTCCAAGCGATATTGCGCAGCCTGAATAGAAGCTTTATTACCCAATGCCATCTGATATACTTCATCGGGAAGAGTAAGAGGAACTAAATTCAACTTAACAGAAGGAGTCGACAAAGTAAAACCTTCCGGAGTCTCTAATTCAATAAGTTGACTGAGGTCAAGCAAGGCTAATTGATAATTGTTATCAGCCTGTACGGCGCTCATCTCATCCTGAGCAACACGTGCCTTTGCCTCTGCAACTTCGGCAGGCGATGCCTTACCTAATTCAGCAAGACGGGAAATACGTGCAAACTGTTCTTTACTTAGTTCCACCTGTCCTAAAGCTACTTGATGCAATTCCTGATTGAACAGAACCTGCAAATAGGCGGAGGCTATATTAATGGAAATATCCTCTTTCGCCTTTTCCAAATCCGCCGTAGCCGCTTTTAAATTCAGTTGAGCCAAAGCATACTGATTAGGAATCTCGAAACCTGTAAAAATAGGAATACTGGTAGATAAAGACATACTGGTACTATTGCTACTCGTATTCATATAGACTACCGATTCGGCACCGGTATCCTCATCTTTTACACGCATATCCGTACGCCCCCAATTCCAGTTTTGCCCTGCACTACCATTCAAGTTCGGCAGACGCGCCCACTTAGCCGTATTCACGTTTACTGCATTCTGTTCCGCAACATTGGCCGCCCGGCGTATATCTATATTATGCTCGATAGCGTAATCAATACATTGGCGTAGCGTCCAGCCTTCCTGAGCCTGAGCCGAAATACCTCCCAACATAAGACATGCTATGATTAATTTATTTTTCATATTCCAATGATAATATTGAGTTATAATAAATGATTTATGAAAGCCTACTTATCTTTCTTTTCTGCGCCACGTACTTTATCCTTGCCGCTCAAACCATCTTTGACGACAATCTTGATACCGTCGCTCATGCCCACTTGTATCTGCTTACGTTCAAACTTCTGGGCAGGCACACTATCCGTCATAATATACACAAACGTGCTGTCACCACTGAACTCAATCGTACTTTCAGGCAAAGTCAATGCTTTCGGCGCACGTTCAAGCACAATTTCCGCATTGGCGGAATAACCCGAACGAATCATCACAGAGTCGGGCACACGAATAGCCGCCTTGATTTCAAATTGATTGGCACCGTTTTCTTCCACACCTTTCGGAGAAATATATTCCAGCATAGCTTCAAATGACAAGTTCTGTAACGCACCGATAGTCAGTTTCACCGGCATACCTTCATGAACACGTCCTACTTCCGTCTCGTCAATCTTTCCTCTGAAGATAAGATCGTTCATGTTGGCAACTGTAGCAATTGTAGTACCGTCATTGAACGTATTACTCATGATTACCGAGTTACCGGCCTTTACAGGAACATCCAGTATCAAACCGTCGATAGTAGAACGGATAAGCGTACTTGAAAAAGAAGCACTGCTTTTTGTAATACCTTCCTTCACAATTTCCAGGTTATCCTTAGCTGTTTGCAATTCTTCACGCACTTGTTTCACACCCACCTCGGCTTTTTCATATTCTTCACGGCTAATCAGTTTGTCGTTAAACAACTTCTCTGTACGGGAGAAGTCCGTTTCACCCTGTTTAGCATTGAGTTCTGCCAGACGCACGCGGCTCTCGGCAGCGTTCAGCGTACCCAATTCGGGAATTACTTTCACTTTGGCAATCACCTCACCTTTGTGTATAGCCTGTCCTGCTTCCTTGTACAACTCGTCAATGATACCTGATATCTGGGGCTTGATAAGAATCTCATCCCTCGGCTCCACCTTTCCGGTTGCCACCGTTGTTTTTTCAAGATCGGCAATTTGTGGCTCCACCGTTTCATAAACTGTAATCTTCGGTTTGGACTTCTGATAAAGAAACACAAACGTAAAGATGAAAATGGCAGCTATTACCACCAACAATGCGATTTTCAAATACTTTTTCATACGATTATATATTATTATTTTATTTCCAGTACTAATTTTCAACTCTCAACTTTCAATTTTCAACTTCTTACTCATCCCTTATCGCCTCAATCGGCTTAATCGCCATAGCCCGGTAAGCCGGAGCCAGACCGGCAAGTACCCCTAAAGCAATCAGCAAAGCGCAAGTACCTATAGCCAATCCAAAAGATACCTGATAGTGAGTAGTGATATTTCCCGGATCATTGGCAGCCGCTTCCAGTACTTGCAACACAAGTACGGCAAAACTAATTCCCGCCATACCGGCAATAGTGGTCAGCACCATACTTTCAGAAAGGATTTGCTGCAAGATATCCCACGGGCGGGCGCCAATGGCACGGCGTATACCTATTTCCGTTGTACGTTCACGCACCGTCACCATCATAATATTCGATACTCCGATAGCTCCGGCAAACAAAGTTCCCAAACCAACCATCCAAATCAGGATACGAATTCCCGTCATCAGGTTATCTATCATGGAGAACATGGCTTCCGCATTCAACATCATTGTTGCCTGCTTATCATTCGGAGAGATATAATGGGCTGCTTTCACAATGCGTTCTACTTTTTCTTGGATATCGGTAACCTTGACGCCCGGTTTCACGGTGAAACAAAGCACATGCATCCGGTTACCCAGATTGTATGCCTGCTGCATGGTGCTATAGGGTAAAGTAATAGCCTCCGAAGCCTGTCCCTGAATATTGATGTTCCCTTCGGACGAACACATGCCGATTACCTGATAGTAAATACCATCCACCCGGATGTATTCTCCACACGGGTTCTGACCCGAACGAAACAAACTTTCATAAACGCGCTTGCCTATGACACAAACCTTGCGCGACTCCTGAATGTCCACATCGTTAATGAAACGGCCATAAGTCATTTCCTGATGTTCTATTTTCCCATAGTCAGGATACAATCCCTGGACATTAGCGTCATACTTCTTATCTTCATGTATGGCAGTTCTCCCCCAGTATGAAATGGAGGGAGTAATTACGTCAAGCTCTTCGACTCCTTTGCGCAAACGCTCGATATCCGAAATTTCCAACATCCATAAACGTCCTTTACGAAAACCTTTATATGCCTCACCTGTTCTTTGTGAAACGAGGAATGCAGAGTTCGTGGCAAAGCCTTCGAATTGCGAATTCATTTCTTCTTGCATACCTTGTCCACCACCAATAAGTGTCACCAGCATAAAGATACCCCAGAACACACCGAAAGCTGTCAGCAAGCTTCGCGTCTTGTTTCTCGTAATCGTGATGAGGATTTCCTCGCAAGAATCTATATCTATTCTCATGTTGTATAGTGATTAATGTTTAGTGATTAGTGATTAATACTTCTACGTCCATCGTTAGCCGTTCATCATTAATCGCTTCTTAACGCTTCTATCGGGCTGATACTTACCGCTTTCCTTGCAGGGAAGAACCCTGCCAGCGTGCCGGCAATAATCAGCGTAAGCGTAGCTTGTATGGCAATACTCAAGTCTACAGTCGGGTCTGAGAACATGGTTTGCTGGAACATACCTGCATCCATAGTCTGATTACCAAAGGCTGAATTCATCCACTCCGTGACGCCAATACCCGTTACCATACCGATATACCCGAATAGGGTCGTGATGGTAACACTCTCCACGATAATCAGCCAAAGGATGGAGATGGGTTTTGCTCCAAGCGCCTTACGAATACCGAATTCACGGGTACGTTCTTTCACTGTAATCAGCATGATGTTCGATACTCCGACAATTCCGCTCAACAGAGTAAAAATACCGATTACCCAAATGGCTATGCGCAAGATTCCCATTGCACTCTGTGTTCGCAGATAATTGGTGAAACGGTTCCATATATAGATAGCGCCATCATCTGTGGGGTCGAAACGACGGTTGGCGCCGATAACCCTACGATAATTGGCTTCAAAGAGTTCATTGCTTTCTATGGTTTCCAAATCCTTAGTGGTGAAAATAATATTATTCAATCGTTCCCCCTTGTTATAGATTGTCTGTAAGGTCGAAAAAGGAATGTAGGCTTCGCTGGCTTGGCGGTCGCCCTGGTCATTGTAGATGCCTACTACCTGATAAGCGACTCCGCTGGCATTGACAAACTGTCCGATGGGTTCGATATGTGATTTTTCAAACAGAATTTCAGCCGTTTTTTTATGAAGAACAATGACTTTCCGTCTTTCTTTCAAATCATTATGATTGATAAAGCGTCCATCTGTTGTCTTTACGGTTTCCACCTCCGTATAATTGGGATGCACTCCCAACAAGGAAATATTGACATATTCCTGTCCGAAACTGACGTTTATATTGCTTTGCCGTACAGTAGCGCCTACACTGATTACATTATCCGAAAAATACCTTTCGGTAGCATCCAAGTCATTATTCTCCAAAAGGATGAGACGACCTTCTTTCAATCCCTCATACGGCTTGGTAGTCCATCCCGGAAAAATGCGGATAGAATTCAAAGCGCGTTCCGAGGATGATTGTTCGAAAGCATGGATAATGCCATTACCGGCGCCCAGCAACACGATGAGCATAAAGATGCCCCATGACACGGCAAACCCCGTGAGGAATGTACGCAACTTATTCCGTTTGATGGTACCGTATATTTCTTGCCAAAGGTCTAACATAATATAGGGAGATAAATAATTAAAGATAATAAAGCTGTTACCATTCTATTTCATGAAACCATCTTTTCCGAAAGGAGATGCATCATGAAACAGATTCTCTTCGATGCTGCCGATAATACCGTCTTTGATATGGATAATCTTATCGGTCTGGTTGGCAACCCCGCTTTCATGAGTAACAACTACGATAGTCATACCCATCCGGTGCAGGTCTTTAAGGATTTGCATCACTTCTATGGAGGTTTTACTGTCGAGCGCTCCGGTAGGTTCGTCGGCAAGGATGATTTGCGGTTTGGTGATAAGCGCGCGTGCAATGGCTACGCGTTGTTTTTGTCCGCCGGACATTTCATTCGGCATGTGGTGCGCCCAATCCTTCAATCCTAAACGGTCGAGATACTCCAACGCCATGGCATTACGCTTGCGTCGGCTTACTCCTTGATAAAAAAGCGGGAGAGCTACATTCTCCACGGCGTTCTTGAAGTTAATCAGGTTAAAAGACTGGAAGATGAAACCAATCATACGGTTCCGGTATTCAGCCGCCTTTGTTTCACTGAGATGTTTAATGAGCGTACCGTTCAGGTAATACTCGCCGGTATCGTAATTATCCAATATACCTAATATATTAAGTAAAGTGGACTTGCCGGAACCTGAAGCTCCCATGATGGAAACAAATTCACCCCGCTTGATGTCGAGGTTAATACCCTTGAGCACATGCAGCGGCGCTCCGTTGTTGTAGGTCTTGTTAATGTTTGTTAGATGTATCACGTCGTCACTCTTTTAGTCTTTATTCCTGTTAATTTTGACTATTAGACGTGAGGATACTACGAAAAGTTGCAAGCGGAATGAACTTTTTTTAAAAAAGATTTTGAAGTGTCGTTTTTCTTTGTGTAATTTGTAACCATTACGAATTATTAACCCTTTAAACAAAACATTAGTATCATGAATTCAAACATGGAAAAACCTTACGTAGTGGGCATTGACATAGGCGGTACAAACACTGTCTTTGGTATTGTAGATGCACGCGGAACTATTATTACAAGTGGCTCTATTAAAACCGGATCTCACGAGAAAGTGGATGATTATGTAGACGAAGTCTGCAAAAATCTGTTGCCTTTGATTATCGCCAATGGTGGCGTGGATAAAATTAAAGGTATCGGTATCGGTGCCCCCAATGGTAACTATTATAGCGGAACTATCGAATTCGCACCGAATTTGCCGTGGAAAGGTATAATACCTCTGGCAGCCATGTTTGAAGAACGTCTGGGTATCCCTACTGCTTTAACCAACGACGCTAACGCCGCAGCTATCGGTGAAATGACGTACGGTGCAGCGCGCGGTCTGAAAGATTTTATCATGATTACCCTGGGTACAGGTGTGGGTAGCGGTATCGTTATCAACGGTCAGATGGTTTATGGTCACGACGGTTTTGCCGGAGAATTGGGACACGTTATCATGCGTCGTGAGAACGGACGCCTCTGCGGATGCGGTCGTCACGGTTGTCTGGAAACTTATTGCTCGGCTACCGGTGTGGCGCGTACGGCTCGTGAATTCCTCGCTGCACGCACTGAACCGAGTTTGCTGCGTTCTGTCCCTGCCGAAGACATTACCTCCAAAGATGTTTATGATGCAGCCGTTCAGGGTGACAAGCTGGCACAAGATATCTTCGATTTTACAGGTAATATTCTGGGTGAAGCTTTGGCGGACGCTATCGCTTTCTCCAGTCCCGAAGCCATCATCTTGTTTGGCGGATTGGCTAAATCCGGAGATTACATCTTCAAGCCTATCCAAAAGAGTCTTGATGAAAATGTGCTGACTATCTTTAAAGGAAAAACCAAGCTGAAGATGTCCGAATTGAAAGATTCTGATGCTGCAGTACTGGGAGCCAGTGCATTGGGCTGGGAATTGAAAGATTTGAAATAAAAGAAAGTTCTCCATAATCAGTTAGGGAAATCCTCCTTTTGTCGATGAAACGGCAGAAGGGGGATTTTTATTCATAAGTGTCTCGTCATAAATGAGAATTTATGCTTGAACACAGAGTCACAGAGACACAGAGTTTTATCTTTCTTTTAACTTACACTATGAATAATGTAGGTTCGTTCGGTATAATCTGAATTTGGGATTATTGAGACTGACTCAATCTCCTCCTGTTGCGAACACTGCCAGACTTTCATGCCCTTCGGCATCCACACTTTGAACTGCATAAAAGTAATTGTCTTTGCTGTAAGGGATACGAGCTTCGGTTCCTTCAACGCGGATTTTCGTTTGCCATTGGGATTGATCGGTTTCGCGAATCAGAACGTAGTAGCAAGCCGGTTTTTTCCCTTGTTTGGGCGAATCCCAGCGGAGAGCGGAATAATTTGTCAGTTTGGATACTTCCTGGCGCACATTTTCCGGAACAGAGGGAGCCAAGGCTAAATTAGCAACAGATGACAAGTTGATGCCGGTGTTCTTGCGAAGGTATTCAAAGTCGATACCTTCGATTTCATCTCCGTATCTGATTCCGTTTTCCTCCCGTACATATTGATGGGTGCGGTCGTAATTCTCGTGCATTTCACAGATACGCACTGCTGCATATCCTTTCCGGCTGAAAGGGGTATGGTCGCCACCACGTCCGAAACGATCGTTACGGTAAATCAGTTTGATTGTTGTATTATCAACATAACGCTCGCCCGTCTCTTTGATATAACGCGCCAATTGGCGTGAAGGACTGTCATTTTCAGCGGAGTTGTAAACTCGTATCCGTTTCATTTCATCCGTTTCAATGGCAGGGATATTCTCGGAAAAAACGCGCAGCATCGTGTTGTTGTGTGTATTTGTTTCACTGGCGTTTCCGTTGCCTATCATGTCGTTGTTGAGTACAGCAATCAGATTCCAGTTTTCCTGTTTGGCTTTATTCGCCATGTATTGTGCTCCATAAAGCCCGTGTTCTTCACCGGAAAGGAACATAATTTTCAGAGTGACAGGCAGGTCTATACGGGAAAGCAAGCGGGTAATTTCCATCAGGCAGGCAACGCCACTACCGTCATCGTTTGCTCCCGGCGCATATCGGATGGAGTCGCTTCCGTTTCCGTTACGATTATCAAAATGGGCAAGAAGGGCAATCTTCCGATCATCATCCGGATTGCTGCCCTGTATGGTTGCAATCACGTTGCATACGGTTACTTCTCGTCCCAGGCGTGTTCCCGGTCCGCCGATTGTATAAAACGCTTTTTCTACGGAAAGCCTTTCGTTTGAGGACGGAATATATGTGTTGACCTTTTGATACAGGTATTCGGCGGTGGCTCCTATTCCCTGGGTCGGGTGCGTCATGCTACTTAGGTTGTTCCGGTTATGGAAACCAACCAAATCCTGTATTAGCGCTTTCATATTGTCGACGGATATGTCGTTTACGGCAGACTCGATAATAGAGTCTCTGTTTTTGATTGTTTGGGATTTCATGCTGTTTGCGCAAAAAAATATTCCCAGAATAATACATAAAGAATGTAGTGCTTTCATCTCGCTGAACTGATGTTATAACTCTTCAAATATAAGGATAAATAATGAATTTATGGATATTATTCTTCGATATTCTTTTGAAGATATCATATACCCTTCTCTAAAGGGGAATCTCAAATGTTAATGTTGTGTTAAAGTGAAAAATTAGCAAATGTGCGGTTTAGCGGGAAAAATAGGGCTTACAGCATATTCTGACGGCGTTTTTTTCTCCAAACCGCACATTTGCCATAAATTATCATTTTTATACCTTTGCAGTATAAAAATACGGGAAAAGTTTCACGTAAGAAATCTTACGTTTGAATGTCATATTTATAATGAACCGTCTTACCGGAAACTTTTCCCACTGTAAAAACCCAAATAACCTGATATGAAAAGTAAC
>QMCD01000156.1_pt1 | contig 96133 bp, 65 predicted proteins | sample 1821841 | NCBI WGS metagenome assembly QMCD01 (sample SAMN01991225, study PRJNA193472) | Termite gut metagenome, whole genome shotgun sequencing project. | isolation source: worker | host: Macrotermes natalensis
CAGGTTACTTCGCAGGGGCAGTTTGTAAAACTCAATGAGGTAAAATATGTGCCGAAAACGTACACGTATCAGTATTTAGCGGATGAAAACAGCAATTTCTGGGACGGTAACGAAACAAGGATTGAGTAGTATGAGCCCTATTTCCGCCACACTTGTAAACGGCTCGGTACTGTGTCCGTCCACAAAAATAACCCGGAAGTGTCGGAATGTCCGGGTCTGCGGAAAGATAAAGCGCTGCTCTTCGCCGGTCTCCTCTATGGCGAACTCCCCGGCGGGAAGCCATTCCTGTCCGTTGTCGCTCAGTTCCACCCGGATCCGGCGGGGAACATCCCTTCCTCTCGGACGGATTGTAAAACCATCTGCGAAAACCGTCCGGCGAAGGTCTGCCTGCCACCCGTGCGGATACCCCTCTGCCTCCGGGGTATAGCGGGAGTGCCACCAGGTATCCGGATTGCCGTCCGCTGCATACCGGGCTAATCCGGCTTCGTAAGGCCCTCCCTCCGGTTCCTCGGAGGAAGCAGAGCAAATCCACCCTTTTGTATCCAATTTTTCGATCGTCTCGTAATCCGGGGATTCAAAGAAATCGTAATACAGAAACGCAGGCCGGTTTTCCCGGATGATAAACGGCACCTCCTCCCGTCCCCGGCTGTGGTTCCGCAACCAGTACAGGCGGCGGGGAGAAAGAGAGTCGAATGCCAGGTAGTTGTACCGGCTGACGGTTCGGCCGAGGGGTTCCCAACCGTCGTTCCAGGCCATCAGTTCGTACCTTTCATCCGGATGAAGGATGTTGTCCGCATTCTTGGGAGCCATCCGGATCCGGTTGACAACGACCGGAACATCGGCCTCAAACATGAGGGTTTTCTTTCCGGAAGCGGTCTGCATGTTCCCGTCGTACTCCGCTTCGCCCGCCTGTTTCCCGGCGGCCAGTTTCCGGGGAATCTTCCGGTTGATCAGGGTGTCCTTCGGTGAGAAAACAGGAAGCGGGGAGGCCGGATCTGTCCGGGGGTATGTTCCGGGATCCGCCGGAATCAGTTCCAGCATGGAAATATCTGCGTACCAATGATTGGGAGGTGGAATGTAGATGTAGTATTTCCAGGCCTTCCTGTTTTTCAGCCTGTACTCGGAGAGGAAAGGGCCGGGGGCTTTCTCTATTTTGTATAAAGGCCGTTTGTCCGATCCGTCCGACCGGTTCGCTCCGTAAAAGATCCCGCCTACCATGTTTGATGCCAGGATTTTCATGTTTTCTTTGTAGGGGAATTTGCGGGTGATCTGCACCCCCGTTGGTTGCTCTCCCTCAAAATAGCTCTCCAAGGGTACGGCGACCGCCTTTTCTTCCTGCAATTTGTATTTGACGCACACAGGGGGAGAAAGGAACTCCGGCCGGCCGGCCGGGGCCAATACACAGGGAAAGTAGAGCATGCCCGGCACGACGTGTTGGAATTGTGCCACGTTCCGCACCGTATCCAAAGTTCCCCAGGTCACCGGGCGTATTCCCTCCTGGTTCCGGGCATAGCTGTACAGCCAGACCAACCGGTTCCTGGCTGTTGATCCGTCTACCGGAAGTTCCAACGGGCAGCACTGTTTGATGTAGGAGGTGACGTCTGCTATGCAAGGGGTGCCAAAGCCTGCGGGAAGTTCTTCTCCCGCTTTTGCCAATGTGTGCGGGGTATCTTCCTGCGCCCCGAAAAGATTCCGGTAGATGTTCAGTTTGACCTCTTCGTAATAGCCCCAGTTTTTGCCCGTGGGATAGTTGGCTTCTCCGTGGAAGGGGCGGGGATTCCCCGCGGTATCGAATACCACGCAGTGGTGGTGCTGTCCCACAAATTCCCGGTTCCCGATGTTGATGTCAATGGCCATAGGTATGCCGCAGGCCCGGAAAACGTTGCACTGAAGTTCGCACTGTTCCCGGCATTCATGCTGTCCGGCAAAAAAGAGTTCGTACTGTCCCAAAAATTCCGGACAGGGTTTCTTGCCCAGTAGTACCCGCATTTGTTCCAGGTAGAAACGGTAGTTGTTTACGGCGACCGGTATGGAACAGGCGGTGTCCGGAAGCAGGTATTTCCCGAACTGCCGGTACAGGGATTCTCCTTCCGACAGGGGACTGTTCCGGCTTAACGGCCGGTATGGAAGGATGTATTCGCAGAAGTCCGGGAAGGAGAGGCGCCCGGCAGGTTCCGAACGCTCCCGGAGCCGGAAAGCGTGGTCGATGTGCCGGATTAAAAAGGTTGCACCGATGGCTTGCAGGTCGGTGGGGGCAAGAGGGCGGACAAGGGGCGGTGTGCAGGGGAGCTTTGCGTTTTGCTCCTGAAAAGGGGCGGCACTCCTCCGGATTTCTTCACTGATTTTGTCCCTGTCTGTTCCGTATTTTTTGAAAAGCGTGTAAAACAGGGTGTCTGCTTTCTGTATCCGCTCCGGGATTCCGGAGTTTGAGAAGTCTAACTCATGGTCGTTGCCGTGCCACTGCATGTTCCGGATCAGGAAGCAGGCGGCCCGGAGTTTCAGGCTGTCGGTTTCCCGGCGGCTGTAATGGCGCAATACTTTTGTAAGTTCGGAACGGTTGGAGCCGGCCAGTGAAAGGGGTGTTTCCAATTCTGCCGGAATCTTTGCGCAGGAAAGAAGTAAGGGAAGAAGCAACAGGCTGTATGTAAGTGCTTTCATGTATCATTTGTATAAATAGCTATACACAAAAATAAGAATGATATCGGGTTGTTGCAAATTTCGGAGATATACTTTAACCCGTAGTGCATTTATACAATAATGGGGTGAAACTCTGCGTATGTTTGTTTCTTGCTGCGAATGTCGTACATTTGTTTCGTTGTACAACAGCTTTCCAAACGTGGAACTATCCGGCATACATATCAAGTTCCTGCCCGGCGTCGGTGAAAAGAAGGCGGCCGTATTGGAAGAGGAGTTGGGGATTGTCAGCTACGAGGAGATGCTGTACCACATCCCCTACCGTTACGTAGACCGCTCCAAAATATACCGCATTGCCGAACTGAACGCAAAGCTCCCCTATATCCAGGTTCGCGCCCGCATCCGGGAGCTGCACAATGTGGGGACCGGAAAGGCCGCCCGGATGACCGCTATTGCTTACGACGACAGTGGAGAGTTGGAACTTGTGTGGTTTAAGGGGCTGAAATACCTGAAAGGACAGTTTGAGGAGGGCAAGGAGTACCTCATCTTCGGGCAACCCTCCGAATTCAACCGGCGGCTGAACATTGTACACCCGGAAACAGACCTTTTTGAGAAGGCCGGCCACCTGCTTACCGGGTTTCAGTCGCTCTACCCGACCACGGAGAAGATGAAGAAATCGTTTCTCCACTCCAAAGCCATCGGCAAGATACAGGATGCTATTTTCCGCAGCATCAACGGTAAGATTCCCGAAACCCTGCCCGCCTGGTTTATCAGCCGGTACCAACTGATGTACCTGCACGACGCCCTTTACAACGTACACTTCCCCTCCTCGCCCGAGGCGCTGGAAAAGGCGCTCTTCCGGCTGAAGTTCGAAGAGCTGTTCTACATCCAACTGAACATCCTCAAACTAAAGTATAAACGAAAAGCGTTTTTCAAAGGGTGCGCCTTCTCCACTGTCGGCGAATATTTCAACGGGTTTTACAGCAACTACCTCCCCTTCCCGCTCACCGGGGCGCAAAAACGGGTCATCCGGGAGATCCGGCAGGATTGCGGAAGCGGTAAGCAGATGAACCGGCTGTTGCAAGGGGATGTCGGGAGCGGAAAAACGCTGGTGGCGCTGATGTGTATGCTGATGGCTTTGGACAACCATTATCAGGCGTGCCTCATGGCGCCAACGGAGATATTGGCCAACCAACACTTTGAAACCATCGGCCGGATGCTCCGGGGATTGGGCGTCACGGTTGCCCTGTTGACCGGCTCCACGAAGAAAAAGGAGCGCGCCGAAATACACCGGGGGTTGGAGGAGGGTTCCCTGCAACTGATCATCGGTACCCACGCCCTGTTGGAAGATGTGGTGGCTTTCGATAACATCGGCTTAGTGATTATTGACGAACAGCACCGCTTCGGGGTAGCCCAGCGTGCCAAACTGTGGCACAAGAACAACATTCCGCCGCATGTGTTGGTGATGACGGCTACTCCTATTCCCCGTACATTGGCTATGACCCTGTACGGGGATCTGGATGTTTCGGTCATCGACGAACTTCCCCCCGGGCGGAAACCGATCACGACCTTGCATGCGATGGAGACTAAGCGGAAAGAGGTGTTCCGGTTTATGGAAGAGGAGCTGAAAAAGGGGCGGCAGGCTTACGTGGTATACCCGCTCATCTCAGAGTCCGAAAAGATGGATTTCCAAAATCTAGAAGCCGGTTTTCAACAAATCACTGACTATTTTTCGCCCCAAGGCTTCCCGGTAGGGATGGTGCACGGTAAGATGAAAGCGGCGGACAAAGACGAGGAGATGCGGCTCTTTGTGACGGGTGAAACCCGGATCCTGGTGGCGACGACGGTGATCGAAGTGGGGGTTAACGTGCCAAATGCCTCTGTGATGGTGGTGGAGAGCGCGGAGCGCTTCGGGCTCTCCCAACTGCACCAGTTGCGGGGACGGGTGGGACGGGGTGCGGACCAGTCGTACTGTATCCTGATGACCTCTTATAAGATCTCCAACGACTCCCGGAAACGGATTGAGACCATGACCTCCACCAATGACGGTTTTGAGATTGCCGAGGCGGACCTGAAACTGCGGGGGCCGGGGGACCTGGAAGGAACGCAGCAAAGCGGCCTCTCCTGCAACCTGAAGGTGGCCCATTTGGGAAAAGACGGCCGGATCCTGAACGAAGCCTCCCGGATAGCCGGGGAGATCCTAAACGACGACCCGGAGTTGGTCAAAGAGGAACATTCGCTCCTGGCCACCCAGATCAAGCGTATTTTTAAGACCAAGATCAATTGGCATTTTATTAGCTGACCTTGCCTTAAAGCAAAAAAAGGAGTGTCTGAAGACACTCCTTTTTTTACTTCAACAGCAATCTGTTTAACGGGATCCCATCACGGCCGTTTCCACCGACTGTGCGTTGTGTTGGTCAAAAACCAGCGTTTTGTCGTTCGGGAGGTAGGTAAATACCGCATCCTCTTTCATTTCAACCGCTTTGGTTTTCGTTTCCCCGTCCATCAGGTACCAGGTTTTTTCTTTCGGGAAGTAGGTGAAGTGTACCTCTTCGCCGGTTACATCGGCAACGGTCAGGTTGTTTTTGCTCTTGAACAGTTTGTACAACTGTCCTTCGTGCATGATTTCCGACTCTTCCGTTTCGCCTTCGTTCATGGCAATGGGATTGTTCCCGCCCCAGAATTCGATGGTATTGAAGATCAGTGCATCGCCCAATGCTGCCAATTCGTATACCGGAATGATGCAAAGTCCCAGAAATACCAGTTCATTGACAAATTTACTGTTGGATACACTCCCGTTGAATTCGTGCACTTTGGAAACCAGTGCGAACGAACCGAAACACCCGGACATCATAAAGGATGTCGATACCAGCAATGTGATTGCTACTACTTTTGTCATTAGTTTTTTCATACGTTTTGTTTTAAAAATGATCCTCAATATGCCTTGTTTATACGGCTTTTCTGTTAAAAAGTTTGCATCTGTCCGCAGGTGACCTGTCAGCTTTTTTTGTAAAATTTGTGCGGTTTGATCATCATTTCCGGTCTCAACAATTCGTCTAATTCCCCTTTGGTCAATAATTTTTCTTCCAACACCAGATCGTAGACACTCTTGTTTTCCTGCAAAGCCCTTTTTGCTATCCGGGAGGAGTTTTTGTACCCAAGGGTCGGGTTCAAAGCCGTCACAATGCCGATGCTGTTCAGCACCATGTCGTGGCAATGTCCGGCATTGGCCGTGATCCCGTCCACACAGAGCACCCGCAGGCGCTCCATCCCTTTTTGCAATATTTTGATGGAGTTAAAAATGGCGTCCACAATGACCGGTTCCATGACATTCAGCTGCAATTGGCCGGCTTCCGCCGCAAACGTAACCGTCAGGTCGTTGCCGATGACCCGGTAACAGATCTGGTTCATCACTTCGGGGATCACCGGATTTACCTTGCCCGGCATGATGGATGAGCCCGGCTGCATCGGGGGCAGGTTGATCTCATTCAGGCCGCAACGGGGGCCGCTGGAAAGCAGACGCAGGTCGTTGCATATTTTGGATATTTTTACCGCCATCCGTTTCAATGTTGAGGAGTAGATCACGGTAGCGCCGGTATCGGGGGTCGCTTCGATCAGGTTGGAAGCCAATACAAACTCCATTCCGCTGATCTTGCTCAATGCTTTGATGCACAGGGCTGAGTATTCCGGTTCTGAGTTGATGCCGGTACCGATCGCCGTAGCTCCCATGTTTACTTCCAGGAAGAGTTTGGCCATCTGGTTTAACCGGCCGATCTCCTCTTCCAGGTTAGCGGCAAAGGCCTCGAATTCCTGTTCCAATGTCATCGGGACTGCATCCTGAAGCTGGGTCCTTCCCATTTTGATGATGTCTTTGAAGGCTTTTCCTTTGTTCCGGAAGGCTTGCACCAAGCGTTGCAACTCCTCCACCAACTCCCGGTTCATAAAGATGAACGCCAGTTTGAAGGAGGTCGGATAGGCATCGTTGGTCGACTGGGAAAGATTGACATGGTCGTTGGGGTGGCAATATTCGTATTCGCCTTTTTGGTGTCCGAGTATCTCCAAGGCACGGTTCGCTACGACCTCGTTGATATTCATGTTGGTCGACGTTCCGGCCCCTCCCTGTATCAGGTCCACCGGGAATTGGTCGGAAAGGCTTCCGGCAATGATCTCTTCGCAGGCTTTTGTGATGGCGTCGGCAATCTCTTTCGGCAACAAGCCGAGTTCCAGATTGGCCTGGGCGGCCGCCCATTTGATCATGGCCAGGGCTTTTACATAGCAGGGGAAATCCTGGATCCGGATCCCGCTGATGTTTTCGAAGTTTTCGATCCCTCTCAATGTCTGTATTCCGTAGTAGGCATCCGCCGGTACCGCTTTATCTCCCAGCAGATCGTGTTCCATACGTGTCTTCATCGTTTGCACTATTTTTAAGTTGTGTTCGTTTTTTTGATAATTATGCACACAAAGGTATAAAAGAAAAACAGACTTTAACAAGTATCTCTTATTCTCCGTCCGAAAAATAGGGGAATACGTCCATAAAGGCCGTATCGGAGAGTGAAACGATCTCGCAGGGAACCACATAGGTCGAGAGGCTCTTTTCCAGATTTTCCAACGCTTTCCGCAATCCGGAGGCCGCCACCAGGTAGTATTGGACGGAGGATTTCTCTTTGCCGCTGATCTCGTCGACATCTATGATCGCTACCTTGGCTTTGTACCAACGATCGTCGCTCTCGTCCGTTGACTCCACCAACTCGGTGATGTTCGATTTCCGCAGGCCGGCAATGTAAAAATCTCCTTTGATCACGGCCTCCATCTCCCGCATGATCCGCCCCTCCGCTTCGGTATAGGAGATGGCATCCAACAGGTACGATTCCGTTACTTTTTTTTCCCGTCCCTCTTCGTTTACCTTTACATACCGCACTTTTGCTTCAAACCAATTTGCTGTCATAGCTATTTCTTTAAAAGTTATTCGTTTACCGGTTGCAAAAAGAAAAGAGGCTGCTTAAATTTCACTTTTAGACAGCCTCTTGTTTCCGTCGGGGTGACAGGATTCGAACCTGCGACCCTCTGCTCCCAAAGCAGATGCGCTACCGGACTGCGCTACACCCCGTCAATCCGGGAGGCAAAGGTAGCACATAGAATTGAAAACCGCAAAAAAATTATCCGCCGATCTGGACCGTCGGACACCCCAGAACGATACTTCCGCCGTGAGCGCAGGTGTCGCCCATACGTGCCGCCGGTTTTCCGCAAATGAGAACGGTGGAGGAGCCTTTCACTATGCTATCGGGAGGGCCTACGCATACACACATATCGCCCATGACGGCAGCAGGCAGTTTGCCGATCAGTACCGTAGGAGCCCCGGGTCCTATGACCGGGCCGCCCACGTGTGGGACGGGAGGTAGTCCGGGGGTGACCATCGGACAGGTGTGCATGTCTGTCATTCGGGCTGCAGGGGGCATATTCTTCTTATTTTTTACTTAGTTGATCATTACCATGCCGCCTTTGACCGTGGTTTGTCCTGATGCGGAGAGCTCGGCCGTGGCAGATCCCTGAATTTTAACCCCCACATCGGCTTTCACTTCCGCGTTCATGCCCTTCGCTTTCAAATCGGTCTTCGCTTTTACGTCCACTCCCATGCCTGCTTCGATCTTGATGTTCTGGTCGCTTTTGATCGTGATGTCTTTGGGGGACTTCAGCACGATCCCGCTGTTGTTCATCTCCACCAGGTTTTTGTTTTGATCGGACAACTTGATCCCTTTTCCTTCGTCGCTGATCTCAATGGTATTTTTTCCGGGTGTCAGCAGTGTGATCACTTTTTTCTCTTCGTCGAACGTGATCTTCATCTTCGTTTTGGTGACGATGGAACGGGTGTAGTTCTCTTTGGAAAGTTCATACGGCGGTTTCTGTTTGCTGCTGTACAGGGAACCGAGGATGACCGGATAACGCGGGTCATTATTGAAAAAACCGAGGATCACTTCGTCGCCGGTATCCGGAATAAAAAAGGCCCCGTACCCGCTGCTGCTCCAAAAGTTGCCCAATCGCGCCCACACCAGGTTGTCTTTGCTTCCCAACAGGGGCAATTCGACCTGGATCCGGTTCTCTCCGGCGGGATCTCCGTCCAATTTGGCCACTTTACCGATGTGCAGGCCTTCGATAGCCGGCAACTGCCCGGCCGCAGGCGGAGCGGTCACACCGGTTTGGTCGACAATGCTCTCTTCGGGCAATCCCATCTCGACAAGGGTTGTCCAGTCTCCCTTTTCGATCCGGTGTTCTACGGCGCCTATGTAGGCATCACCGTTGAAGCGCTTGCCAAACCCGTCGACGGCGATGATGGCGCCGGGAAGCGCTTTTTCACTGCCGTAAAAACGGACGATTCCCCGTATCCGGGAGAGGCCGCTCCGTAGCCATGCAGAGGCCGCCCACTGCCCGAGCGCATCGCTCCCTCCGCCGGATACGGTTTGCAGATTGCATTGGGCATTCCCCATGGCGGCAGCCAACTGTTCAGGACTCATTGTCCCCTGGTTGTTGAGTGCAGGTTTTTTGCCTGTCGCCGAAACGACCTTCTGTGCCGCCGGATCCCACGCTGTTGCCGTGGAACCTGCAAACTGTCCGGTCGCAGACAGTTCACCCGTAAATTCGATGATATCGGTCCCGTAGCGCACGCTCAACACAGGAGCAGCATCCGTTTTGGGTTTTTTAATGCTGATCTCTTTCCCTTCGGTGATCACGACCAATCCGTTGGCTTCGGCTCTGGAAAGTGCAAAATCCCAATCCGTGCAGTAGTATTGTACCAACTCCGGATGTGTGACGGTCGTTGCTTCCACGGAGGGAGATAACGGAGCATAATCGGCCAACAGTTTCTTGATCGCATCGCTGTCTTTGGATTTGGCAAATACTTTGTTTTTCCGAACCAGCGTAGCGGGAAAGGCGTAATCGCGGCACTCGATCTGCAAGGTTCCCCGGTTTCCCGGCAAGATGCGTACGTTGTGGGAGATGACAATGCCTTCGAAAAGGGGACTCTCCTGCTGGTCGTACCCTGCCTCGATCCGTATTTTTTTACCGGGAGCAAATACATCGTCGTTGCTTTCCGGCACATCGGCTCCGGGCATGTCACCCGCTTCGAATACCAACAGGGCTTTGCCGATCCGGTTTACGGCTTTGTAGATCTCCGCAGATACGAACCGGAAACTGTCGGCTATTTTGTTGCCTTCGCTGTATACGGAGCATCGCACCACGGCGCCTACTGTTTTTAAGGGGGAATCAGCCATTTTTAATTTATTTTTCCAAAACAGGAGTAAAAGTACAAAAATTTGTAAATTCGCGGTGAATTTCAGACAATTTAAAAACAGTACACATGAAGAAAATCATCCATTCTGCAAAAGCCCCGAAGGCGATCGGCCCTTACAGCCAAGCGGTAGAGGCGAACGGGACCCTCTATATCAGCGGGCAGTTACCTGTAGATGTCGCCACCGGTAAATTTGTCGAAGGGGGTATCCAGGAACAAACGGAACAGGTATTGAAAAATATCGGGTATATTTTGGAAGAGGCCGGATATACATACGATCATGTGGTAAAATCGACCTGTTTGCTGAGCGATATCGCCGATTTTGCCGCTATGAACGAGGTGTATGCCCGGTACTACACGAAAGAGTGTCCCGCACGGGCTGCTTTTGCTGTGAAATCCCTTCCGCTGGGAGCACTGGTGGAGATTGAGACCATCGCTGTAAAATAATTTTTAATACTAAACAGAGCATACAATGAGTATCAAAGGAACCAAAACAGAACAGAATCTGTTGAAATCATTCGCCGGTGAATCACAGGCCCGCAGCCGATATACTTTTTTTGCCAGCGTGGCGAAAAAGGAGGGGTACGAACAAGTTTCCGGTGTATTCATGGAGACGGCCGAGCAGGAAAAAGAGCATGCCAAACGCTTTTTTAAATTCCTGGAAGGCGGCATGGTGGAGATCACGGCCAGTTATCCGGCCGGAGTGATCGGCACAACCGCCGAAAACCTGAAGGCTGCCGCTGCAGGAGAAAATGAGGAGTGGAACGAACTCTATCCCGAATTTGCCCGGGTAGCGGACGAAGAGGGCTTCCCCGCCATTGCAACGGTTTTCCGCCAGATCGCTAAAGTGGAAGCCGAACACGAATCCCGTTACCGCAAATTGCTGGCGCGGGTTTCGGACGGGAAAGCGTTTGAACGGGAAGAGGAGATTGAATGGCAGTGCCGCAATTGCGGATATGTATTCCAAGGCAAGAAGGCGCCCGTGAACTGCCCGGCCTGCGCCCACCCACAAGCCTATTTTGAGCCGAAAAAGAACAACTATTGAGATTCTCTTGAACTAAAGTTGTCAGAAAAACAGTGTCCGTAAAAGCAGTTGCTTTTACGGACACGTTTTTTACGGCTGTATTGGAGTCTGTTTACCGCGGCTGAAAGTGGATCTCTTTTTCCAGCAGGTTGATGGTGAAATTGTATTGGCTGAGGAGTCTGATACCGACCGAAGCGTCGGCCTGCGGTTTCCAGTTGTTGTTCCCCGTCGATGCCTGTAACGATACCGGCATATCGGTTTGCCGGATCTTTTCGCCGAAACCGAACTCTTTTGTCTTGCCTTCAAACACCGGTGTTGTTATTCCCAAGCTGACGGTGGCAGATTCTCTTTCGGGTTTAAATCCGCTCAGCAACAAACGGTTTGTCCGGACAAACGGGCTAAAGCCCATGAAGTAATAGTCGGCGCCCGTATCGAATACAAAACGGCCGTTGACGGTTTTTTCACCCGTCAGGTTCAGGTAACCGGGAATGATGATAACACCGTGCGGCACCGTGATGCTCTCTGTTTCGCCCCCAGTCGGGTAGGTGTGATCGCCAAAACTGTACAGGTATATTTTCTTTTCGTCGAACTGTACCTGTACGATGTGGTTCTTGGCCAGGTTCAGGCCGATGATCCCGTCTGCGCCGTGGCGCACATTGTCGAATATGGCGATGTTCTGGCCGGGAAGCGGCAAGGTGTCCAACCAGACGGTGTTGTTCTGTGAGATGTTGATCTGCATATTACCGCCTACGACCGATGTCTGTTGCGAACGGCCGGCTTTGATGCCCACCTCTTGCGCCAATGCGGAGGAGATGGCCATACCGTCGGCGCCGGTGTCGAACAGAAAACGGAGAGGTTTGTCGCTGTTGTTCAGTTTCAGGGTGATCACAATGGAGCTATCCCCTTCTGTCTGTTCCATGGGCAGCACTGCCTTTAGCCGGGAGGGACGGTTTCTGTAATAACCGAAGAGGTGGTCAAAATAGTCGAGGTACAGGATCTTTCCGTCCCGTCCGTCGAAGGCAACGGTTGTTTTCACCGGCTCTTTTCCGCTGACATAGACCCAGGCGCCTGTTTTTTGTTTGAAGGAGCCGGGGGTGACGATCAGGCTGTCGACTGCGGGCACAATGGAGTCGATAGCCGCGTGGTTCAGGGCGGGTTGCAGGTAGTTGTACGCCGATGGCCAGGAGGCGATCGCTATGCCAAAGGCCGGGGAGGCCGATTTTGCCCATAAGGCCGTATCTTTTTTCAGTATCGCTTCGGAGAAGGCGCGGATGGTTTGTTCGCAATGCGCCGGTGTCAGTTGTGCGGTGTCCGCCTCTGCAGCAGCGGGTTGTTTGGGGGTGCACGAAAGCACTGCACAAAAGCAGGGAAGCAGCAATAGGATGCGTAATTTCATAGGGATTTTGTTTCGTTTTTTATTTTATCCGGCAAAAATAGCGTTTTTTCATGTACCTTTACACGCTATACTGCAATTAAAAACAAATAAGTATAATCGTATTTCACTCTTCTAAAACAACATTGTATGGTTGAAAACATTCGTCAAACGCTGCGGGACTCCGCTGCCGCCCGCTGGACGGCGCTTTTATTCCTGGCCTTCGCCATGTTCTGTTCGTATATCTTCATGGATATACTCTCGCCTATCAAAGACCTGATGCAATCCACCCGCGGCTGGGACTCCACCGCTTTCGGCACCATGCAGGGATCGGAAACCTTTTTGAATGTCTTTATCTTCTTCCTGATCTTTGCCGGAATTATCCTGGACAAAATGGGTGTCCGTTTTACGGCCGTTCTATCGGGTGTTGTCATGTTGATAGGGGCGGCCATCAATTGGTATGCCGTTACGGAAAATTTTGCCGGAACCGGACTGGAAGCCTGGTTTAACAACAACCTGAACTATATTCCGGGCTTTGACGAACTGGGGATCTCTCCGTTCTACCGGGGGATGCCCGCCTCCGCCAAATTCGCCTCCATCGGTTTTATGATTTTCGGTTGCGGTGTCGAAATGGCCGGGATCACCGTCTCCCGCGGTATTGTCAAATGGTTTAAAGGTCGGGAAATGGCGTTGGCGATGGGTTCGGAGATGGCACTGGCGCGTTTGGGCGTAGCCACCTGTATGATCTTTTCGCCCGTCTTCGCTAAACTGGGCGGACAGGTAGATGTCTCCCGTTCTGTAGCATTCGGCGTGATCCTGTTGATGATCGCGCTGATCATGTTCATCGTATACTTTTTTATGGACAAAAAATTGGATGTGCAAACCGGCGAGGAGGAGGAGAAGGACGGCCCGTTTCAGGTCCGCGACATCGGAAAAATCCTTTCCAGCAGCGGCTTTTGGCTGGTGGCTCTGCTTTGTGTGCTTTACTATTCGGCCATTTTCCCCTTCCAGAAATACGCCGTGAATATGCTGCAGTGCAACCTGACCTTTGCGGAAGTGCCGGCCGGATCGTTCTGGGCCTCTACGCAGGTAACCATCATACAATACCTCATCATGCTGGTGGTAGCCGCTACGGCTTTTGCCAGTAATTTCAGCAAAAAGAGCGCTAAGATCGCCCTGTTGGCCATCTCTGTCGTCTGCTTGACCGTTTTCTGCTACATGGGGTATATGCGCCAGTCGGCAGAGACCATCTTTGCCGTATTCCCTTTGTTGGCGGTAGGCATTACGCCGATCCTCGGTAAATATGTGGATACCAAAGGGAAAGCGGCCTCTATGTTGATGATCGGTTCCATTTTACTGATCGTTTGCCACTTGACGTTTGCTTTCATCCTGCCCCTGTTCAAAGGAAGCGCCGGCGGCGGCGTATTTGTGGCTTACCTCACCATTCTGGTGCTCGGTTCGTCGTTCTCACTGGTACCGGCGGCGTTGTGGCCCAGCGTACCCAAGCTGGTGGACAGCCGCGTCATCGGTTCGGCCTATGCACTTATTTTCTGGATCCAAAACATCGGCCTGTGGCTGTTCCCGTTGCTGATCGGAAAAATCCTGGATGCCTCCAATCCCGACATTGTAGAAGCGTTAAAAACAGGGACAATGACACCCGAAACAGCTGCAACCTCGTATAATTATACCAATCCGCTGATCATGCTGGCCGCACTGGGAGTAGCCGCCCTGCTGCTCGGCCTCTACCTGAAAGCGGTGGATAAAAAGAAAGGATATGGACTTGAATTACCCAACATTAAATAGACACGTAAGAGCATAGATAGCAAAATATGATCGTCTATTCGAAACACATCTTAGATAATGGTCTGACGCTGCTCTGCCACACCGACACCGGTACCCCCTTTGTATCCGTGAACACGCTTTACAAAGTGGGGTCCCGGGATGAAGATCCGGGAAAGACCGGATTCGCCCATTTATTTGAACACCTGATGTTCGGCGGGTCGAAAAACGCGCCCGATTTCGACCGGGAGGTACAGGCAGCCGGAGGAGAGAGCAACGCTTTCACCACCAACGATTTCACCAACTACTACATCACCGTTCCGGCAGGCAATATTGAAACGGCGCTCTGGCTGGAAGCCGACCGTATGGCTGCCTTGAATATCAGCGGGAAATCTCTGGGCACCCAGAAAAATGTGGTAACGGAGGAGTATAAACAGCGTTACCTCAATGCTCCTTATGGAGATGTCTGGTTGGCATTGAGGCCGTTGGCTTATCGGGTACACCCCTATCGCTGGCCCACTATCGGCAGCTCTTTGGAACACATTGAAAGAGCGACACTGGAGGATGTCCGGGATTTTTTCCACCGGTTTTACCGGCCGGACAACGCCATCATCAGCATCAGCGGCAACATCGGCGAAAAGGAGGCATTGGAGAAGGTGAAGAAATGGTTCGGAGCAATCTCTCCAGGCAATTGCCGGAAAGCGCCGTTGCCTGTGGAACCGGAACAGCGGGAGGCGCGTAGACTGGTGATGAAAGAGAAGTCCGTACCGGCCGATATGTTGTTTAAAGCCTATCACATGGGGGATCGGCTGTCGGATCATTTTTACCGCTGCGATTTGATCTCGGACCTGCTTTCCAACGGACAGTCTTCGCGGTTGTACCTGCGATTGGTAAAGGAAAAAGGGATCTTCTCCAATCTGGATGCTTACATTACCGGCGAAAGCGATCCGGGACTCTTTGTCTGTAGTGGTACATTGTCCGAAGGGATCGGTATGGAAACGGCTGAAGAGGCCCTTTTGGAAGAGCTCGGCCGCTTTGTTTCCGACCCGATCGAAGAACGCGAACTCCGGAAGGTTATTAACAAAATGAACGCCCACCTGAAATACAGCGAGATCAATTACCAGAACAAAGCCAATACGATGGCGTTTTTTGAATTTCTGGGAGCAAGTGAGTTGATCAACGGGGAGGGGGAAAAATACGAGGAGATCACCGCCGGGCAATTGCAAGCAACTGCCCGGGAGCTTTTCCGGCCGGAAAACTGTTCCACGCTGCATTACCTGAAAAAAGAACGGCAAACAACTACCTGATGAATCGAATCAACCCCAAAGCGCCTGCCCTGTCGGAACTGAAACTGCCGGAAGGGATCCCCTACTCCAAGGAGTTGCTTCCCAACGGAACGGAGTTGCTGGTCGTGAACGATCCGAATCAGGAGGTTTTCAAGTTGGATCTCCTTTACGAGGCAGGCTCTTACTACCAACCGCAACCTTTGGTGGCATCCGCCGCTATCAACATGCTGACAGAGGGTACTACCCGGTATTCGGCAGCGGAAATTGCCGAATGGTTTGATTACTACGGTGCATATGTGGACCCACACAGCGGTTTCCGCCAAGTGGAACTGAACCTGTTTTCGTTGACCAAATATGCAGCGGAAACCATTGACAGGCTGGCGGAGATGGCGACGGAGAGTACGGTTCCTGCGGTGGAATTGGAGGTGTACCTGAGAAATCGCCGGCAACATTTTCTGACCGAAAAACAAAAAACCGCCTGGATGGCCCGGCAAGAGAGTAACCGGCTGTTGTTCGGAGAAGACCATCCCTATGCCAACCGGGTCAACGAAGCGGACTATGACCGGGTGACACCGGAGATCGTCCGCCGTTTTTATCGGGAACGGATCTTGTCGGGCCGCTGTTGTGTGGTCCTTTCCGGCTGTGTCACCCCCGGGATCAAAGAGCGAGTGGTGCGAACGTTCGGAGAGGCGCCGCGCCCGCCTTATCCCCAAGAGGCGCCGGTCCGTTCTTTTGCACCGGCCGCCCCCGGCCGCTATAACATCGAAAAGCCGGATGCCGTACAAACCACTGTCCGGATCAGCAAACACGGGGTACGTTTACCCGAAAGGGAGTATGCCGGATTTTTGCTGTTGAATACTATTTTCGGCGGGTATTTCGGTTCGCGGCTGATGTCCAACATCCGGGAGGAAAAAGGGTACACCTACGGCATTCAATCTTTTAACGTATCCATGCCTGATACGGCGTATTGGTGCATTACCACCGATGTAGACAATGCTTACACAGAGGCCACCCTGGAAGAGATCCGGAAAGAGTTGGACCGGATCCGCAGGGAGCCGGTGGGCCGGGAAGAGTTGGAGTTGGTGAAGCAGTACCTGCACGGAGAGCTGTTGCGGGAGATAGACGGCGTGTTTGCGCAAACCGACGGGCTGAAACAGAAACGGGTCTATGGGATGGACAATCGTTTTTATGCCACACTGCTGGCCGCATTGAAAAAAACGACTCCGGAAGAGTTATTGGAATTGGCTCAAAACTATTTGGACCCGGAAGAGATGTACGTTGTAACGGTTGGGAAGACCGTAAAATAGTAAGATGGGAAATTTTAAACGCAGTGAGATCATGAAAAAGTCTGTTTTGTTTTTTATGCTGTTGTTTCCGCTGGCAGGGGTGCCGGCTGAGGAGACACCATCCGACAAGGAGCAGGAGTTCCGGAAAACCTTGGCGTTACTGGAGAGCGATCAATTCAAGATCACGGCGACATACGCTTATTCCAGCGGCGGGAGATCCATTCCTTTAGCCGGGAACGAAGGAACGCTGACCGTCAGGGATTCTGTGGCAGAAGGTTTCTTCCCGTTCTTCGGGCGGGCGTACCGGCTGCCTATGGGTGAAGAGGGCGGGATCCGCTTTGATGGAAAGATGGAGAAAAAACAGATCACTGTCAAAGAAAAGAGAAAGAACAGTTCCGTCCGGTACAAGTTCCGTGTCAAAGGACTCAACGACGTATACGATATCTCCATAGAAGCGTTCGGAGGAGATTACTGCACGGTCTATATCCAAAGTAATAACCGGAGCACGATCTCTTACCAAGGTAAAGTGGAGCCTTTGCCGGAGCCTGAAGAGAGAGAAAGAGGGCGGGTTTTTTTTAATCAGATTTTTTTCTTAACATTGCTGCCTGAAAAGATGTGCGTACCCCGGGAGGGGTGTGTACCATTATTAACTAAACCAGTATAGTAATGTCACTTAAAAGGAATATCCTTGATTTAAGGAAGAGAAAAGGGATTGTCCTCCTGGGAGGCGGTGAAGAAGCGATCAAAAAGCAGGTGGCGATGGGGAAACTGACAGCCCGCGAACGGATTCAGGGAATTGTCGACGAAGGCTCTTTTCACGAATACGACATGTTTGTAGAACACCAGTCGAAAGATTTCGGCATGGATAAAAAGGTTTTCCACGGAGATGGCGTGATCATCGGAACCGGTACGATATACGGAGAACCGGTAGCGATTTACGCACAGGATTTTACGGTTGCCGGAGGTTCTTTGGGGCTGATGCACGCCCGTAAGATCACCAAGATCATGGACCACGCCATGAAAATGCGGATGCCGATCATCGGGATCAATGATTCCGGCGGAGCCCGCATCCAGGAAGGGGTGGATTCCCTGGCCGGTTATGGAGAGATCTTCCTCCGCAATACCCAGGCCTCCGGGGTCATTCCCCAGTTGTCCGTCATTTTGGGACCTTGCGCCGGAGGTGCAGTCTATTCGCCGGCCCTGACAGACTTTGTATTTGTAGTGGACAATATCTCCAAAATGTTTATTACCGGCCCGGAGGTGGTAAAAACCGTGCTGGGCGAAGTGGTGACCATGGAAGAGCTCGGCGGAGCCCGGGTACACGCAGCCGTCAGCGGCAACGCCCACTTCTTTGCCATGACCGAACAGGAGTGTTTTGAACAGATCAAGCAACTGTTGACCTTTATTCCCTGGAACAATCAGCGCAAAGCCCGTTCTTTCCCAGCCAAACCGCCGAAACCGGAATACAAGATCAACAACATCCTTCCGGCCGACCCAACCCAACCGTACGATGTACGCGACATTGTAAAGGCCGTGGCCGATGATTCGGAGTTTATGGAGATTCAACAGGATTTTGCCCCCAATATCGTTGTGGGGTTCGGACGGATCGACGGCGAAACCGTCGGTTTTGTTGCCAACCAGCCGTTGGTGCTGGCAGGCGTGTTGGATTGCGACTCTTCCGATAAGGCTGCCCGTTTTATCCGTTTCTGCGACGCCTTCAACATTCCGATCGTTACGTTCGAAGACATGCCGGGTTACCTGCCGGGCGTAGAGCAGGAACACATGGGCGTGATCCGTCACGGGGCCAAGGTGCTGTATGCATACAGCGAAGCTACCGTACCCAAGATCACTGTCATCCTGCGCAAGGCGTACGGAGGGGGGTATATTGCCATGAATTCCCGCCACCTGAAAGCGGACTTTATGTTCGCCTGGCCTACGGCCGAGATCGCCGTGATGGGACCGGAAGGTGCTGCCAATATCATTTTCAAGAAAGAGATCACCGACTCTACCAATCCGGAAGAGACCCGCAAACAGAAAGTGGCCGAGTACCGCGAAAAGTTTGCCAATCCGTATGTAGCCGCTTCCAAAGGATACATCGACTCCGTGATCGAACCGGAAGAGACCCGTATGTTGCTGAAACATTCCATTGAAATATCCGGCAACAAAACCGTCATGGTTCCGCAGAAAAAACACGGAATTCCGCCGTTTTAACAAAAAGGAGCAGAACCATGAAAAATACAAAATACGACAAGATCCAGATCGACGGGGTGGAGTACAAGACCACCTTTACCGAAAAGTGGCGGAACCGGAAAAATTGGGAAACACCCGATCCGAAACTGGTGGAAGCCTATCTTCCGGGAACGATCGTGCATGTCAATGTTAAAAAGGGGCAAAAAGTCCAGGCGAATGACCTTTTGCTGGTGCTTCAGGCCATGAAAATGGACAACAAGATCACCTCTCCAGTGGACGGGAAGGTAAAAGCCATTCACGTTAAAAAAGGAGATCAGGTTCCTAAAGGAACGGTTATGATCGAATTGGAGTAAATGCATGGAAAGACCATCTGTCAGATGGTCTTTTCCTATTTTAAAAATTAAAACAGATTTATATGAGTTTTTTTGTTGCCCGGAATATTGTAAAGAATTACGCCAATCACCGGGCGTTGGATGACGTTTCCATCGAGCTTCCGGAACGCGCCGTATACGGTTTACTGGGTCCCAACGGGGCCGGGAAAACCACTCTGATCCGGATCATTACCCAGATCACCGGGCCGGATTCGGGAACCCTCTTTTTTAAGGGTAAACCGCTGGTACCAGCCGATATGACCCGGATCGGTTATCTGCCGGAAGAGAGAGGACTCTATAAAAAAATGAAGGTCGGAGACCAAGCACTCTACCTGGCCCGCCTGAAAGGTCTCAGCCGGCACGACGCCATAACGCAATTGAAGGCCTGGTTTGAAAAATTCGAGATTCAGGGATGGTGGGACAAAAAGGTTGAAGAGCTCTCCAAAGGAATGGCCCAGAAGGTGCAATTTATTACTACCGTCCTGCACAAACCGGAACTGCTCATTTTTGATGAACCCTTCAGCGGGTTTGACCCGATCAATGTGGAGTTGCTGAAAAACGAAATACTGGAGTTGCGCCGGCAAGGGGCTACGATCATCTTCTCTACCCACAACATGGGTTCTGTGGAGGAGATTTGCAGCCACATCGCCCTCATCAACAAATCCCGGAAAATCGTGGAAGGTCCCATTAACACGATCCGGGAGACCTATGCCAACGATTCATACCGGATCAGCATCAAAACCGGGCCGGAATTGGATATCCCCGCTTTAACCGGGTCGGAGTTCGAGCTGATCTCGGACCAAACGGAGGGAAGCCGCCGGGATATTATCCTGCAAAAAGCGGCGGATGTACCTGCCAATACGCTGCTGAACCGTTTTCTGGATAAAGCCGACATCCTCTCTTACGAAAAGGTCATCCCCAGCATGAATGATATCTTTATCAAACTGGTAAAATCAAACGTATGAACAAGACATTGATCGTTATAAGCCGGGAGTTTTCCACCCGGGTCAGAAAAAAAACCTTTTTGGTCACCACCATTTTGGTTCCCCTCCTGTTTATCGGCCTGTATGCTTTTATGATCTGGATGATGGCGAAGAAGGATACGCAGGACCGCCGGATCGCTGTGGTCAATGCATCTGCTATTGAACAGCCCATAAAAAAAATCAACAATACCGACTTTGTCTATACGACAGATTCCGTTTCACAGGAGAGAGCTTCAGACTACCTGACAGCCAACAATTACTATGCGATCCTGTGGATCCCGGCCGATGTCATGACAAATGCGGAAGTCGTGATGCACTCTTTCTCACAGATCCCACCCAGCTTGGAGGGCGACATCCGGTCACAGCTCCGGAACCGGATCGAGGGTATTAAAAAAGCGGCTGTTATTGAAGAGTCCGGCCTACCGGACTTGGAAGAGAAGCTGGACGCTACCCGAACACCGGTGCGGATCCGGACCCTGAAAGTGATGGAGACCGGAGAGAGCAAAGAGAGTTCTTCTGCCATAGCCGCTATTGTCGGAGTGGTGGCCGGGATGGCCATTTACATCTTTATTCTGATCTATGCCTCGCAGGTGATGCAGGGAGTGATCCAGGAAAAGACCAACCGCATTATCGAAGTGCTGGTCTCCTCCATAAAACCCTTCCCGTTCCTGATGGGAAAGATCATTGGAGTTGCCTCCGTCGGTTTGTTGCAGTTCGTAATATGGATCATTTTCGGAGGAGTAGCCATCATTGCCCTGCAAAGCGTTCTGATGCCCGGCGTTGACCTGGAAGCCTTGCGTAATAGCGCCGATCTGGCCCAAATGGCCCAAAGCAGCGGCATGGATATGGCGCAATTGGAAACCATGAAGCGAATTGCCCTGACCATTGATCCCGGTTATATTATCGGTTTCACTACCGCTTTTATCTTCTATTTTCTGGGGGGATACCTGCTGTATGCCTCTCTGTTCGCTGCTATCGGAGCTGCCGTAGACAACGAAACCGATTCACAGCAGTTTATGACTCCGTTGAGCATCGTCCTGATCGTTGCTCTCTACATCGGTATCGCCGCCATGCGGAACCCGGAAACACCGATCGTCTTCTGGGCCTCTTTTATTCCGTTCACCTCTCCTGTTGTCATGCTGGTGCGAATGGCGTTTGGAGTCCCAACCTGGGAGATACTTACCTCCGCTGCTATTTTAGTGGCTACGTTCGTATTCTTTACCTGGGTCTCCTCGAAGATCTATCGTGTCGGTATTTTGATGTACGGCAAGAAACCGAGCTGGAAAGAGATGTATAAGTGGCTTAAGTATTAGAAAGAAGCTGTCCAAAAAGCACTTTTTGGACTCTTCTTGTGAATAAGAAAAGAGGCTGTCTAAAATGATATTAGACAGCCTCTTAAAAGAATAGAAATTCAGAGGGAGCGTCTTTTACACACCACTTATTCTATATTTTTTCTTATCGAAAGACCAAATGCGGCGGAATATGGTTTTTGCCGTCGCCCTCTCCGGTAAATTTGTCGTCTTTGAAAAGTATATCCTCCAGTAGGTCGTAATCGCTGCGGTAGCGGGCCCGCCAGTCTTTGTCGCGGTAGCGCACTGTACTGTGGCGTGTCTGCGTGTTGTCAAAATACATGTAGAGACAGTCGTCCCCCTCGCACTCGTAAGGCCCGAAAGAGAGGACAATGGGTGCCTGCCCATGTGGGTGGAAACGGACCTCCAGCCCGTGTTTGGTGGAGGTGACTACTTCCCCGGGAAAGCTTTTCCGCAGGACGATCCGCTCCTTGTTCCGCGTCTGTGGGTCACGATGTTTGAGCACAAGGCGTTTGGAGAGAAAATAGGAGGCCTGTCGCACTTCATCGACTTCCATGCGTTCGATCTTCGTTTGGGTGACAGACACCGCGCAGCCCGAGGCCAACCATGTGGCCAGAACCACGAACAGAAACAACCGTTTTTTCATAAGTAAGCTTACCCTATTTACATATAAATGATCAAAAGGGATATCTTCAAGTAGCTGACTAACAAAAGAGGAGAAAATTTGTGATCCGGGCGGGGTTCGAACCCACGACCTACGGCTTAGAAGGCCGTTGCTCTATCCAACTGAGCTACCGGACCGACACATGACGGTTTGGCGGTGCAAATATACTCTTTTGCTGTTTGATGTACAAATCTTTTCTGCATGTTTCTGCAAAGCCGACTGCGAAAGCTCCGGTTGACAGCGACAGTGCTCCGGAGGAGAGGATCAGCGAACCTTCCGGTAGCGGCAACGGCGAATAAGATAAAAGAGCGCCCCACCAGCCGGGATCAGGAGGAGCGGCAACAGCAGGTTCAGAGCCTGCCAGAACTTCCGCTCTGTTTTCAGTTTGGTCTTATTGAGCAGGTAGAGCGAAAGATGACGCCCTCTCAACTGCATCCAACCTTCGTCGTCGCACAACAGGTTGATGCTGTTCAGGATAAAATCCCGGTTGCCGTAAACCCTGCCGCCGTACTCGTCGAACCCCAACGGCAACGCCACTGCGTTCTCCCCCACCCCCTTCACTTCGTTGCGGATCACATCGCCGTCGGCCACCACAATCATCCGGTTGTAACCGCTCTCCGCCCGGAATTCACCGGTCACCGCAGCATCCGCCCGCCGGTTAAAACGGAACATCGACTGGAAATTCCCTTCCACCAGAACGGCCACCGGCAAATAGCGCCGGTTGAACTTCTCTTCCGTCATCTTCTCCTCGACAATCGAAAGGCTGACCGGGCTGGGTGTTTTCAACACGCCGGAGTGGGGAGACGAAGCCAGCAGCACCGTTTTTTTCAAACCGTTCCCGCCGATTGTATCAATGGTGTTGGCATACTCCACTTTGACCGGTTGTATACCGGCAGTCACCGGATGGCGCCCCGCCGGATAGAGAAGCGGCCAGTAATACCAGGGAGCCGGGGTGTAAACAGGCGTGGCGCCGTTCATGCCCGTCACCACCGGGATCCGTACGCCATTTCCGTCCACCAATAGTTCGGGATTGATCCGGATGCCGTACTTAAACAGAAGATCTTCGATGTTTAACGGACGGCTGACGGCAAAAACAGTCTCCTGTTCCTGCAACGCTTCGTGGCGCATCTCTACTTCGTCCACACACCAGAGTACCCGGCCGCCGCGCATGATATACTGATCAATGATGTACTTGTCCCGCTCCGTAAAGCGTTCGGAAGGTTTGGCAACGATTAAAGCGTGATAGCGTTCCGGATCCGCTCCCAATGTATCGGGATCGACAAAATCCACCTGGTAGTAATATTGGAGCAATTGGGCCGCATCAGATACCGCAAGCCAGGGAAGTTCTCCCTGTCCCATCAAAAAAGCCACTGATTTTTTCTCTTTCCGGACCAGCAAGCGCAATGCTTTGGTCAGTTCGTACTCCAACGCCTCTATCGAGTGGTTGATGTTTTCGTCGGCGCTGTATACTGGAAGGTTTTGTAACAACGGCACACTCACCTCTGTCGAGTCGTCATAGACCACCAAAGCGGGAAAAATGATCTGTTGCTGCAAGGTCTCGTCCTCCGTCAGGCGATTCAGGTTCAACGGCAGAATACCCCGTTCTCTTAAATAGTCCAGCAACATCTTTCTCTCTTCCGGATCACGGATCTCCATCGGGTCGATTAATCGGTAATTCAGGCGATTCCCTGTGAGGCGGCGGAACTCCTCCAACATGCGGGTAGTTGCATACTGCAACTTCCGGATCCCCGGAGGCAGGCTGCCAGCTAAAAACAGGTCCACCTCTACCGGGCGGTCCAATCTCTCCAACAGGTTCTGCGTGTTTTCGGAAAGCGTATACCGCTTGTCGTCGGTAATATCCCACCGCCGGTACACCCCGGAAACCCAACTGTTCAACAGGATCAATGCAGCAAACATGTACCAGAGAAAACGCTGTCGGACTCCCCGGAAACGGTAAACGGTAAGCCCCAAAAAGAGGAGGATTACCGAAAGAAAATAGAGCACATCTCCCAGTGCGATCACACCCCGCGACATCGGCTCATAGTGATGATCAATCCCTAAGGAAAGCAGAAATCCCTGGTATTCGGCCAACGCCGGAATATCTCCCAGAAAATCAAAGCCGGCATACAACAGGAAAGAGAGGGCCATACCGCAAAGGAAGGCTACAATCTGGTTCTCGGTGACAGCAGAAGCCCACACTCCGGCCGCCACATACAGGGCTGACAAAAAGAGCAGACCGATGTAAGAACCTGTTATGCCCCCAAAATCCACATTTCCGACCGGCTGGGATAAAAAACAGAGCGAAACGGGATAAACCAAAGTAGGCAAAAGCGATAAAAGCACCAATCCGAAACCGGCGGCATATTTGGAAAACACGATCCGTGTTTTAGAGACCGGACGGGTAAACAGCAACTCCAATGTTCCGGAACGCTTCTCCTCTGCAAACAATCGCATACAAAGCGCCGGCACTAAAAAAAGGTAGAGAATGGGAGCTAAGGAGAAAAAGGGTTGCAGATCGGCCAAACCGCTCTCCGGAATGTTGTATACTCCGGGAACCACCCACAAGAACAGGCCGGTAACGATCAGGAAACAGGCCAACACGATATATCCCGAAAGAGAGGAAAAAAAAGCGGTGACTTCTTTTCGGATCAGCTCCAACATACCATCTCTTTTTTACTTCAACATTCCGCTGGTCCGCAATTTAAGCTCCGTCAATATTTTTTTGGTATACAACGGGAATTCACCATTCAGCATCCAGGCAAAATAGCCCGGTTGCTCCCGGAGCACCTGTTCCACCGGGATCCCCTTGTTTTTGCCGAAATTAAACACCTCCACACCCTTGTCGTTGTACACGATAAACCCGGCGAAATCGGCATTTTTGTTCTGGGTAGAGAATTTACTTAAGAATTCGATGTTGTTCTCTAAATCAGTTTCGTAGCGTTCCAACTGGGATTTCAACACCTCGTAGGTAGCCATGGTATCAGCTGCCGCCGAATGGGCTTCCTCCAATGATTTGCCGCAATAAAACTTATAAGCGGCAGACAACGTCCGCTGTTCCATCTTGTGAAAGATGGTCTGCACATCCACAAATTTTCGTTTCCGCATGTCGAAATCGACATCGGCCCGCAGAAACTCTTCTGCCAGCAACGGAATATCAAAACGGTTGGAGTTGTACCCTCCGAGATCGCATCCTTCTATGTAGTTGGCCAACTCTCGGGCAACGCCCCGGAACGTCGGACAATCCTTGACATCCGCGTCGTAAATGCCATGTATGGCAGAGGCTTCCGCCGGTATCGGCATCTCCGGATTGACACGAAGGGTCTTCTGCTGTTCCGTTCCGTTGGGCATCACTTTCAATGCCGACAGTTCAACAATACGGTCCCTGGCGATGTTTACGCCGGTGGTCTCCAAGTCAAAAAATACAATGGGATTGGCTAAGTTCAGCTGCATACCTTCCTTATCAAACCATCATCGGCATCAACAACATCAGCAAATCCTCGTCCTGATCCTCTTTTTCAAAAGGCAGGAACAACCCCGGACGGGTCGGGTCCGACAACTCCAACTCCACGTGTTCGGTCCCAATATTAGCAAGGATCTCCTGTGCAAACGCGGATTTAAAACCAATGGCCATATCGTCCCCCTCGTACTGGCAGGACAAGGTTTCGTGGCCGGACATGGAATAGTCCACATCCTGGGCGGAGATCACCATTTTTCCGGCCGCCAGATCGAACTTCACCAGATTGCTGGCCTGGTTGGCCATCACCGAAACCCGGCGCAACGAATTGTACAACTCTTTACGCTCGATGATCAGTTTTTTCGGGTTGTTCTGCGGAATGACCGAATTGTAGTTCGGAAAACGCCCTTCGATCAGCGTAGAGGTCATCTTGTAATCTCCGAATACAAAGCCTGCCATTTTGTCGTTGAAGGAGAGCTGTAAAGCAGAATCGTCCTTGGGAAGGATATTTTTCAACATTAAAGCGGGTTTTTTCGGCAGGATCAATGAAAACTGTCCGCCCGGACTCTTGGCATCGAACCGCTTGTAACGGACCAACTTGTGGGCATCGGAAGCGACAAAGGTAACGTTCTCTTCGTTCATCTCCAGCAGGATGCAATTCATCACCGGGCGCAAATCGTCGTTCGCCGTTGCAAAGACGGTCTTGGAAATGCCGTCCAACATTAATCCGCATTTCGTTTCCAGGGTCGTACTTTCCCCCTCCTGCGTCGTGGGCAGCGGGTAATCGGAAGCGCTCTCCCCCCGAACGGAAAACTCTCCTTTTTCCGAAATGATCCGCACTTCGTGAGAGGATTCGTTGATATCAAAGGTCAGGGGCTGTTCCGGAAACTCTTTCAGGATATCGAGCAACAATTTAGCCGGGACAGTGATACGCCCGTTCTGGTCCAGACTCTCCAACTCGATCCGGGCTTCCATCGTGGTCTCTTTGTCCGAAGCGGTGGCATAGAGTGCACCATCAGCGGCTACCAGTAAAATATTATCCAGGATCGGCTGTACCGACTTCCCGCCTATCACCTTGCTCACGGCCTGCAGGCGCGAAAGCAGTGTATTACTTGATACGACAAATTTCATATATTCTCACTTTTAACAATTTAACAACACAAAATCAACTGCCGAAATTAATGGATTTTTTCCGCCCACAGAAATTTTCCGGGAAAATTTATCCCATAAAATCCTCCACCTCTTTGACGGTGATCGGGACACGTTTGTCCCCGAGCAACCGACAACCGTCCTCCGTGATCAGTACATCGTCTTCCAGCCGGATACCGCCGAAATCCTTGAAGGTTTCAATTTTGTCGTAGTTCAGGAACTCCTTGTGCAACCCTTGTTGCCTCCATTGATCGATCAGGGCGGGGATAAAATAACAGCCCGGTTCGTCGGTCACTACAAAACCGGGTGCCAACCGGCGGCCCATCCTGAGCGAAGCCGTTCCGAACTGTGGGACCGGGCGGATCTCTTCGTCGTACCCCACGTGGATCTGTCCCAGGTCCTCCATGTCGTGTACATCCAATCCCATCATGTGTCCCAGTCCGTGGGGCAGGAAAAGGGCATGCGCACCGGCGCTTATCGCCGCATCCGTATCCCCCTTCATCAGGCCGAGTTCTTTCAATCCCTGCGCCAGCACTTTGCATACCTCCAAATGTACGGAGAGGTAGGTGACTCCCGGACGGGCTACCTCCAAAGCGCGGTTATTGCAACGCAGTACAATGTTGTAAATATCTTTCTGACGGGTCGAAAATTTACCACCGACCGGCACCGTCCGGGTAAAATCGGAACAGTAGACGGAAACCGCTTCCGCCCCTGCATCCGTCAGCATCAGCCGTCCTTTTTGCAAAATTTGGCTGTGGTCGTGGTTGTGCAGGGTTTCTCCGTTTTGCGACAGGATCACCGGAAAAGAGACCATACTCCCGTAGGAGTTGGCGATCCCTTCGATCAGGCCGGCCACGTACTGCTCCTTCACCCCGGGTCGGCAATTCTTCATCGCCGCTGTGTGCATCTCGTACCCGATGTTGCAAGCCCTGGTGATCTCTTCGATCTCACAGGCCTCCTTGACCGAACGCAGGGAAACCACCGCCTGCACCAACTCCAAAGAAGCATATTGTTTCAGTACAGCGTGGTGAATTCCGAGCAGGTCTTCCAGCAACTGCATGTTCCGATAACGATAGGGAGGCAAAAAATGGATTTTCCGACCTGCGGCGATCGCCTCTTTCAGCAACTCCGTTAATTTGGCGAACGGCCGGGTGTGGGTGATTCCGACCCGGGCACCCAACTCCTTTACTTTTGGCTGGGGGCCCATCCAGATGATGTCGTCTATGTCCACATCGTTCCCGAACAGGTACTCCTTACCGCTATCCACATCCAACACCCCGGCAAATCCCGGCATATTCAACCCAAAGAAATAGAGGAAAGAGCTGTCCTGCCGGAACCTGTACGCATTGGCCGGATAATTGGAAGAGGCGTCACCATTTCCGGGAAGCAGGATCAATCCTTCCCACACCCGCTCCTTCAACTCTTTTCTTCTGTTTTTATACACGCTCGCTTCAAACATGATTATATACAATTTATAAGTTCATACTATTTACTACAAAATCCACGGAAAGCGGAAACACGCTTCGTTATACAGACTGTAATCCGCCTCCCCGTTCACGGCAAAAGTCCGGACCAAAGCAGCCTCCACCAGCAACTGCCGGGCGCAGGCAATCGTTGTTCCTGTCTTGATCCGATCCTCCACCAACAATATTTTCCGGCCTTTCACCTCAAAGCCAATCTCTTCCAATAAACGCGGAGCGTCGTACAACGGCTGCTGGTCCGCCCCCCGGAAGTTCAACTTTAACAATTGCAACTCCAATTGCAAACGTTGGTTCAATAACGCCGCCGGTATAATCCCACCATTCGCCACCGCCACCAACAGGTCGAACTCCTCTTCGAAACGAATGGTACGGACCCGCTCCAGAATCTCCTCCAAGTTCTTAGCCTTCATATGCTGCCATCCACCGGAGCGCCAGCCAACCGGCTACTATCTGGAAAAAAATTCCCGGTACCCCCAGGGTAAAATCCCGCAAAGCCGCCTGCCAACTGCCCGTCATCGCCCACTCCGCTACACCTCCGGTTAGTTTATACCCTACTACCACCGCTGCGATCAACAAAATCGACAACTGCCGCGTGCGGGCAGAAACCTGCGCGGCGATCACCGCCAACAGGGAAGATTTGACCAACAACACCGGCAACACTTCTGCGGAAGGCATCTCGAACAACAGGTGGTTCAGCAGTGGTGAACAGAGCGCCGTCAGCAAACCTGCCCGCAGCCCGAATTTATACGAAGCAAGTAGAGTAAAAAAGTAAATGGGCAACCACACCTTCCCGCCGCCGGGGACCAAATGGCACAACTGGGGCAACAACAGGTTACCCGTTACAAATAAGGTGACAAACAGATATGTTCTGATTTCAGTAAATCGGGTTGTCAGGGGACGAAAAACAATACTCCGGATCATATCTCTGATTTTAAGATTAAAATAGTAAAAAGAAATCCTTCCTGTTTATACCGAATTTTGCACAAAAAGTGTTTATTTTGCCTGTTCAAAAATCTAAATTTCAAGACAAATGTACGGAAAATTTCAAGAATTTTTGCAGTCTGAGATCCAATCCATTAAAGATTCGGGCCTCTACAAGACAGAACGCCTGATTACCACTCCTCAGGGAGCGGAAATAAAATTGGCGACGGGTGAAACGGTTTTAAATTTTTGCGCCAACAATTACTTAGGCCTCTCTTCCGACCCGTTCGTGATTGAAGGCGCCAAAAAAGCCCTGGACAACCGCGGGTACGGCATGTCATCCGTACGTTTTATCTGTGGGACCCAAGACATCCACAAAGAGTTGGAGGAGAAAATCTCGAAATTTTTCAAAACCGAAGATACCATTCTGTACGCCGCCTGTTTTGATGCCAATGGAGGGGTTTTCGAACCGCTCTTCGGACAGGAGGATGCCATTATTTCCGACGAGTTGAACCACGCGTCTATCATCGACGGGGTGCGTTTGTGCAAAGCGGTGCGGTACCGGTACAAACATGCTAACATGGAAGATTTGGAAGAGCAGTTGAAACTCTCCAAAGCCCAGCGGTTCCGGATCGTGGTGACCGACGGGGTGTTTTCCATGGATGGGGATATCGCTAAATTGGATGAGATCTGCGCCCTGGCGGAGAAATACAACGCTCTGGTGATGGTGGACGACAGCCATGCCGCCGGATTTATCGGAAAAACGGGGCGCGGCACCGGCGAACACCACCACGTCATGGAGAAGGTAGACATTTACACCGGCACTCTGGGCAAAGCGCTCGGAGGCGCCATGGGCGGCTACACTACCGGTAAAAAGGAGATCATCGAGATGCTCCGCCAGCGTTCCCGGCCCTATCTCTTCTCCAACTCCCTCTCCCCGGCCATTTGCGGGGCATCCATCGCCGTATTCGACAAATTGAGCGCCAGCACTGAACTGCGCGACCGGGTGATGGAAAACGCCGGCTATTTTCGTTCCAAACTGACGGAAGCCGGTTTTGACTTGAAACCTTCGGAATCGGCCATCTGCGCCCTGATGCTGTACGATGCGGTACTCTCCCAGAAATTCGCCGCCGAACTGCAAAAAGAGAACATCTACGTGACCGGCTTCTACTACCCGGTGGTACCCAAAGGACAGGCCCGGATCCGGATACAGTTGTCCGCAGCCCACACCCGCGAACAGTTGGACCGCGCCCTTGCCGCTTTTATCAAGATCGGCAAGAAATTGGAAGTGATCCACTAAAAATTATAGATCTTTTATTTTCAGGATGTTATACGATACATTTGTATCGTATACATCCGTATTTTCCACTTTTTTGATGTAGCGGACGACCCGCGCGGTGAGTGGTAGCACCACCACCTCATAGCCCGATTTTAAGACCATCTGTACAACGATCAGCGTAAATAGCTCTTTGAGCGGCACCAAACCGCCGAATGCCAACGGAAAGAAAATAATGGAATCTGCTGTCTCTCCGGCCAACGTAGAAACAATTGCCCGCAACGAAAAACGCTTCCCTCCGGAAGCGACTTTCATCCGGCTCATCACATAAGCGTTCAGGAACGATCCAATCAAAAAAGCGCAAAGGCTGGCCGTCGCGATCCGAGGCGCCATGCCAAACACAAAATTGAAACCCGCTTCGTGCTGCCAAAAGGGAGCAGCCGGCAGCAACACGGCTAATTGTGCAAAACCCACCACCAAAAAATTCATGAGGAATCCGCTCCAGATGATCAGGCGCGCTTTCCGGAAGCCCCACACCTCGGCAATGCAATCGTTGATCATGTAGGAAATGGGAAACACCAGCAAGCCGGCGGTGGCGGTAATACCTCCCACCTGTATTACTTTTGCTTCGAGCAGATTGGAGGTAATCAGGCAAACATTGAACAGAATCCCCAGCAACATAAAGGGGATGGAAACACTCTTTTTCATAAACGTCTTGTTTTTTACGTGGTTTCGAATCTGTCTACAGACTCTTATCAAGCACACGGCAACCGGTGTTGCAATGAGAAAGCAAATATAGTATATATTTTAGTTTTAGAGTCTAATCTCCCGCCTCCGAATTTTGGCTGGGGTAGCGGAAGGTAATGGTGAGGTAGGTGGATTCCGGGGAACCGGTGTAACGCCAGACAGGCCCTTTATCCAACAGACGGATGGCCTCGTGATTGCAGGAGTGATTGATCCACTCCACCACCCGGATCCGGGAAGGCCGGCCGTGCCGGTTGACAATGAACGACATTTTAATCTTACCGGAGAGTTTCTGCTCCAATGCGTCGGACGGATAGCGCAAGGAATCCCGGATATAGCGGTTGTACGCTTCCAGCGGGATAACAGGCACGGAACCCGGTTGGCTGGTATTGTCCACCTCGATCAACCAATCTATCTCTTTCTCTTCTGGCAATCGTTCGGCAGACAGCTCCCTGACCGCTTCCGTCGGTTGTATGGGCGTTGCTTCCGGTTTCGGTACCACAGGAACCGCCTGTAAAGGCACCTGAGGCACAACCGCACTATCGGCCCGTTGTACAAGAGGAGGAGGTGCCGGTTCCTTCTTCCCCGTAGTCAGATAGAGTACAAGCACAACGATCCCTGCAAAAATTCCTCCCCACAAAGCCAGACAGCCGTACTTTTTTCTGCGGAAATGTCCGGACTGTCTTCTCAATTTTCCCCGGAGCAAAGCAATGCTCTTTACGGGGTCTTCACCAGGCTCCCGCAATCCCTCTAATGCTTCGTACAAAAAAGGGTCCGACAAAGCGTCGCGTTCCAATCGATTGGCCATCCGTCCTTTCTCACCACTCCGGAAATAGATCCGGATCATATCCGACAACTTCAGGCCGCCGATCGGCCGGCGTATATCGGTGTCTGTCGACAAGATCCCTTTTTTGCCCAAACACTCTTGCCAGGCCCGCTTTCCGCTCTGCAGGTAATTCCACACCCTTGGCCCGGAGAATCCGGTACTCTCTTCTATCTCCCGACAAGAACGGTTCTCTCTAAAAAAACGGTATACGGTTATCCGCTGTTTTTCGGGCAGTTCTTCTATGCACTTCAGCAGTTCCTTCTCCTGGATAGGCTCTCCCAGCAATCGGTCCAGCGCTTGGCTGCCCCCGAATTCGGGTAGTTTATCCTCCGGTGTTAAAGGTTGCCGGTACGCTGTTTCCAAAAGTTGCTCTCTACAAAAAAGGCGTACCCGACCGTACAGCCACGAGCGGAAAGAGACGATCTTTGCCTGTTTTATCTCTCCGGGCAACTGTTCAAGCAGCCGCATGACCATCTCCCGGGCCTGTGCCACATCGGCCACATATTTTACCAATACGCCGTATACCAACGGAAGATACCGTTCGTAAAGCTGCAGGCAATAGTCGCTTTTTCCCGTTTTCCGGAAAAGGGTCAGTAGCTCTTTATCGCTGATATTTCGGTGTATGGTCCGCAAAATATACTCTTTTTGTGCAAATATAGTGAAAGGCGAGAGGTAAAAAAATCTTACTTGATTTTTTTTGTTAAATATTGTTCTTTTTCTCCATTTTTGGTGTTTTTTTTACTATCTTCGTCCTGCTAAAATGCTGGTTATATGAAATTGAACAGATATCTTACCTTGTTTATTCACCGCATTTTATTCCTATTCATTTTTTCACGACTCCGAAAACCAATTACCGCCCTATGAAAGAGGTAATGCCATTCGCCGCCGAAAACATCCTGCTCATTGGATCCATACTTCTTTTCGTCAGTTTAGTTATTGGGAAAACCGGCTACCGTTTCGGCGTTCCGGCGCTGTTGCTTTTCTTATTGGTCGGGATGTTGTTCGGGAGCGACGGAGTGGGCCTGCAATTCAAAAGCCCGGTTGTTGCCCAATCCATCGGGATGGTCGCCTTGAGCATCATCCTCTTTTCCGGCGGAATGGACACCAAAATGGCGGAGATACGGCCGGTCATGAAGGAGGGGGTTGTACTGGCGACAGGCGGCGTGCTTGTCACAGCATTGCTGACCGGTCTTTTTGTTTACTGGATCTCCGGTGTTACCGGACAACACATAGCCCTGAGCCTGCTCGAAGCACTCCTGCTTGCTTCCGTCATGGCTTCTACCGATTCGGCCTCCGTTTTTTCGATTCTCCGCTCCAAACGACTCTACCTGAAACACCACCTGCGCCCCATGCTGGAGTTGGAGAGCGGTAGTAACGACCCCATGGCATATCTGTTGACCATTCTGTGCATCCAGATGCTACAGTCGGAAGCTATGGGATTCGGGAACCTGATGCTGGAACTGACCATGCAATTGGGGATAGGAGCAACCTGTGGATTCCTGCTGGGGAAATTGACGGTCTTTACCTTAAACCGGATCAACATCCAGTACGAAGCGCTCTATCCGGTACTGTTGCTTTCGTTGGTCTTTTTTGTGTTTTCGTTCACCAACTTAGTGCAGGGGAACGGTTATTTAGCTGTTTATATCGCAGGGGTGATCGTGGGAAATCGCCCGTTTATTCACAAAAAAAGCGTCGCTTCGTTTTTCGACGGATTTGCCTGGCTCTGCCAGATCATTATGTTCCTGACACTCGGGTTGTTGGTGAATCCGCATGAATTGCTGGCTGTCAGCAGCCTGGGGTTATTGGTAGGGGTTTTCCTGATCCTGATCGCCCGGCCGGTCAGCGTATTCCTCTGCCTCGCTCCGTTCCGGAAACTCTCCTTTAAAAGCCGGTTATTCGTCTCCTGGGTGGGACTACGCGGCGCCGTACCGATCATTTTTGCCACCTATCCGCAAATCGCCGGCATTCCGCACGCCAACCTGATCTTCAACGTCGTATTTTTTATTACCATTCTTTCTCTGCTTGTTCAGGGAATGAGTATCGGTATCATAGCCAAATGGTTGAAATTGGCCGTTCCCGCCCGACGCACCCGGAACACGTTCGGCATGGAGTTGCCGGATGCCATCAAATCAGCCATATCTGAAATCAGTGTCACAAAAGAGATCCTGCGGAACGGCAACAAATTGATGAACCTCTCGCTACCGGACAACACCCTGGTCGTGATGATCAACCGGCAGGAACAGTACTTCATACCAACAGGAAAAACCCTTCTGAAAGAGAGTGATAAACTATTGGTTATTACAGACAACGACCGGGAATTGTTGAAGACTTACGAAAGTTTGGGGATCGACGACTATACGCTCCAGAAAAATTAAACCGCCTCTTTTCTTAATATTGTAATAACATGGCGCCACAAGAATACCCACCGCCAAATACAGTCAATCCCACCAAATCTCCCTTTTTCACCTGACCGATATTTTCGGACAGCGCGATGGCGCAACTGGGACATCCCGTATTTCCCCGGGTCTCGATGTTCATCAGGAAACGCTCTTCCGGAAATCCGGTCTGGCCGGCAATGTGGCGGATGATCCGTTGGTTGGCCTGATGCGAAGCAATGTAACGCAACTCTTCGAATTCTCTTCCACAAGCCTCTCCCGCTTTTTTCAACGCTTCGACCATGTAGTGGCAGGCATTGATAAAAACATCCCGGCCCTCGGGCATGCCGATCCCTCCGTTTCTGGGCCGCAGGTAAACCGCTTCCAGCGATTTTCCGATATGGCCGAGTCCACGGGTGTAAATGCTCAGTATCTCTGCATCTGATTGGCTGAAACGCTCGTCCGATATAAAAACAGCCACCGCTCCGTCTCCCCACAAATGCCCGCTTTGCGGATCCGTTTCGTTTGCATAAACCGTGTTATGTTCCGCTGCGACCACAAGCGCCTTGCGGGCTTTTCCCGCAGCAAAGTAACCCTCTGCTACCTCCACAGCGTTGATAAACGAGGAGCAGGCGGACGACACACTGACACATTTTGCCTTTTCCACACCATATTTGTGCTGTACCGTGTGTGCGATGGTCGCCACCGTATCGTACGGCGAATAGGTCGCCGCCACGATCAGGTCCAACTCCTGCACCGGCCAGGGCAACTCTTTTATTGCCAACTCTACGGCGCAAAGAGCCATGGTATTTGTATTTTCACCGGTTCCGGCTTTGCTGCGTGTTTTAATACCGGTACGGGAATAAATCCACTCGTCTTCTAAACCGTTTATTTCTTTAAAATAGGAATTGGGAACTACTCCTTCTGGAATGTAATGCGAGATACTATTTATAAACAAGGCCATTTTTAACACACTCTCTTAAAAAATTCACATTTTCGCAACAATTGTGCAATCAATTTGCATGCCAAAATTAGAAAAAATTTGGTATATGCATCGCTTTTTTCCTACTTTTGCCAAACAAAACACGCAATCTACCTACGTATGAAATTTGTTACCTTTATCTTTTGCCTGATACTCTTGTGCACTGCCTGCGTATCCCAGAAAAAGTTCTTAGTAGCTGAAAACGGCCGGATCGCCGCCATCGAACGCGGAGAAGATTTTCGCAGAAAATTAGAAGGCTGTCAACAATTGAGCGACAAACAGGCAGGCGCTATCGAAAACCTGACAGCCGACACCACGGAGATGGGCGGACAGGTGCGCGCTTACCGCAATTTGTTGTATTCCAATAAATCCGAACAGGAAAAACTGAACGCCTTGTTGGAGGATAAAATGGCCGAATTGGAGGAACGGGAAAAGACCATTACCGAATTGCAGGAAATGATCGACAGCCAGAAGGAGCAGGTAGGCAAACTGCTGAGCAGTGTGCAGGAGGCCCTGATGGGATTCAGCAGCGACGAACTGAGCGTCACCCGCAAAGACGGGAAGGTCTACGTAGCCATGTCCGATAAATTGCTGTTTGAATCGGGAAGCGCCACCGTAGACAAACGGGGCCGGGAGGCTTTGGCCAAATTGGCTGAGGTCCTGAACAGACAAACCAACGTGGATGTTTACATTGAAGGACATACCGACTCCATACCGATCAAAACGGCGCGTTTTCAGGATAACTGGGACCTGAGTGTCATCCGGGCGACCTCCGTCGTCCGAATCCTGACAAAAGATTACCAGGTAAACGTTTTACAGATCCAACCTACCGGGCGGGGTGAATACATGCCGGTGGCGGACAATGCGACAGCCGGTGGTCGCAGCATAAATCGCCGTACGGAGATCATCATGGCCCCGAAATTAGACAAACTGATGCAACTGTTGGAAAACTGATCCGGTACAAACGGAGCCGAAAGGATACGTGTCTATTTAAATCGTAGCCGCTTTGTTGCTTTTCCGGTTTTTCCGGGCTTGTTTGCTCAACCGCATATTCAGGGTCTCTACCAACAGGGAGAAGGCGATGGCAAAATAAATGTACCCTTTGGGGATCTCTCCTATCGCTTTTCCAAACAAAACCACGTGCGACAAATGGGCGGCTTCCACCAACAGCATCACTCCGATCAGGATTAGAAAAGCCAAGGCCAGCATCTGAATGGTGGGATGGTCGTTCACAAATTTACTGACCGGCCCTGAAAACCAGAGCATCATCAGTACGGCCAGCACAATAGCGGCAACCATAATAGCCATAGCGCCCCCATACCCGAAATCCCGGAAACTGACCATCCCAATCGCCGTCAACACACTGTCGAAAGAGAAGATCATATCCAAGAGTACGATCTGAACGATCACACCCCAGAAACGGCTCCCTGTTCCGCGAGTTCCCTTTGTATGGCCGTCGCCTTCCAGTTTCCGGTGTACCTCCGTTACGCTTTTGTACAACAGGAAAAGTCCGCCGGAAAAAACAATCACCCCCTGTCCGGACACCGCTCCGGAGAAATTGGAAAAAGAGAAAGAGAAGAGAGGGGCTGTCAACTGCATCAATACAGAAACCCCGAACAACAAGGCTATGCGGGCCAGCATCGCCAACAGCAAGCCGACCATACGGGTCCGTTTCCGGTATTCGGGACGAACCCTGGAAGAGACAACGGAGATAAAGACCAAATTGTCTATTCCCAACACAATTTCGAGAAAAATCAGGCTGAGGAGAGCGAACCAAGCGCCGGGCTGAAGAAAGGTATGTAGGATCTCCATTACAGTATGATTATGGGGTATTATACTGAAATTTAAGCCACAAAGTTAAGGATCATCGGTATTGTACGCTTCATAAAAACATTTATTCGCAATATTTTTGTTCTTTTGTTATAATTTGTACTTTTGCAGAAGTACTTCCGTTTTTAAGGTGTTAATTTAAGAACATGCGAATGAGAATATGCTTATTTTTCTGCAGCTTTTTGTCCGTACTGGCTTTCTCCGGTAAAACGGCGGCACAGGAGGCTCCGGTAAAAGAGATCCGGCATTACCAATACAGTGAAAACCTGTTGCACTCCTCCAACCGGCTCTATCGGTTTATTGCGGGGGGAGAAAGGGGCAGGTATGTTACCTGGAAAGACCTGTTGGTAGCAAACAGCCGGCCTTCGACGGCCTTGAGTCTGAATCCCTCCGGAAGCAACTTCGCTCTGGCCACAGACAAGCACCTGATCGAACTGTGGTCTTTCGAAAAGAAGGAGAGCCGGATCGCCAAGATCAAAGCGCACAAGGAACAGATCCATGTACTGGATTACAGCTATGATGCAAAGTATCTGTTGAGCGGGAGTGCGGACGGGACTGTGCGGGTCTGGGATTCGAAAACGGGAGGAGCCATATTCACTTTGCAGACCGGAGAACCGGTACAGTCGGCCTGTTTTGATCCGGCCGGGCTGTTCATTGCCCACAGCCGAATGGACGATGTCGTGGTGTGGAATCTCTCTTCCCGCGCCATCCTGAAAGAACTGACCGGCCATACGGCTCCGGTAAAAAAGGTAAAATTCAACGACGACGGACGATACCTGCTGAGTTGCGACGAAGAGAATACCGTCATTTTATGGAACACGGCCGACTGGAGCATTTATCGAAAGATATTCCTGACGGACGATGTGCAGGACATCGACATCCATCATAATAACAAATACTTGGCTGTTATCGGGAAAACCGGTAACCTGAGTATCTGGAACCTGAAGAAAAAAGAGATCGTACAGCAACTTCCGCAACGCGAACCGGGCGTAAATGTGCATTTTAGCTATGATTATGAAAAAGAGAAAGCGTTGCTGGTCCATACCGGAAAAAAACACGGTTATATTTGGGATGTAGATGGATTGGAACCCAATTTTGGGCGAATGGCGGCTCAGAATGCCCGCCATAAATTCGATGCCTGGAGCCGAAAACGCCCCGAAGAGAGCCAAGCAGGCTATGCCATGCGGGTGTCGAACGACAGTTTACACGCCAAACGGGAACGGTTCCGGCGGGAAGCAGCTACCGAAATCGGCCTGAAATGGCGTCCGCTCCATCCCCCTACACTCAGTGCTTATAATCCGGAAAACATCAGTTATACCCTGACCTTCCCGAATATTGAACCTGTGGAGATCAAGGTTTCTCCGGCCAATCGAGAAGTTTTCGAAAGCGATTTCCAAAAAGCCGCATTCTCCCTACCTGTGTACCGAATCGACGATCAGGACGAGTTTCATTTGGATTACCTAGAGATTTCAATGCCGCACCGCACCTATTATTTAGACAACATCCATCAGATCTCCCTGCCGGAGGACAATATACCGGTCAGCGGGGCCATCATTCAGAAGGTGGGAGAAGAGGAAGCCGTCCTGAAACAAAAGTTGGAAGATTATTTTGAGAAAGAGGTGGAGCGGCAACGGATTTCCGATAACATCAAGGTAAATGTAGAGGCCAAAGCCCGAAAAGGGATCGGAGAAGATGGCTCGGCTGTGGTAGATTATACGATCAATTACTCCTATGAAGTGCTGAACAGCGGCAGTAGGCAGGTGGGCGACTGGGCGCCCGGACGCTACCTGTTGGAAGAGTCAAACGCTGCTCAGGCCAGTGTTCAGGTCATTCGCCAGACATTTGAGGAAGAGCTCGCCCCTTATCTGAAAGAGGGAAAACGGATTGTTGTCCGGATCACGGGATCGGCCGACGGCAGCCCCGTCCGGCAAACGATCAGCTACGACGGGCGTTACGGGGATTTCTCGGAAGAACCGTACTACCTGAACGGAAACCTCGACAACATTACCGTTACAGCCCGGGATGGCATCAAAGCCAACAACCAGTTGGCATATCTGCGTACATTCGGTGTCCGCCATTTCTTAGAGACCTCCGTACCTGCTCTCAAAAAGACCCGGAACCAATTTGAACACCACGTATTTGTGGCCGAAAGCCGCGGGAACCAGTTCAGGCGGGTATCGATCGAGATCACCATATACGATGCTTTTGCAGGGATCCAACTCCCAGAAAACGGTACATTGCCGCCGGCAGGGAACCGTGTTGATACTGTATCCGAAGCACAGCCGGAACCGCTGGTTGACAGAAGCCCTGTTCCCCAACAGTACCGACAGTCCGGTTTTGTCTATTACGTCGTTGTCGGCAGTTTTACGCGAGAAGATAATGCGTGGAAATTCCGGCAGGAATTGATCCGGGAAGGATTGATCCACAGTGTCGTACTGAGAAAAGACGGCGTATTCCGGGTGGCAGCCGACCGCTTTAACAACCGGCCGGACGCCGATAAATTCCTGATCTCCCTGCGCCGGAAATTTGCACAGTTCCAATCCTCCTGGCTGCTAATCATACCCGAATAACCTTTAAACAAGCACAGACAAATAAAAAAGCGGCATACTGTTGGTACGCCACTTTTTTTACTGCCGTTCCTCCACCCACTTTCGGGCGTTGACAAAAGCTTCTATCCACGGGCTGACCTCGTCCGCTTCGCGCCCCTCCGCATAGTACGGCCAGTTCCAGGGGGCCAGCGCCCGTTCGGGGTGCGGCATCAGGGCCAAGTGGCGGCCATCCTTACTGCAAATAGCAGCAGTCGCCGCCGGGGAGCCATTCGGGTTGGCCGGATAGACATCGCGGGAGTAGCGGGCCGGAATGTGGTACTCCTGCTGTCCGTAAGGCAGGTGGAATTTTCCCTCCCCGTGGGCGATCCATACGCCCAGACGGCTGCCGGCCAACGACTTCAACATCACCGAATGGTTCTCTTCAATGGTCAGGTTAACAAAACAGGATTCAAACTTGTGCGAATCGTTGTGCAGCATCTTCGGCATCTCCCCGTGTTCCGGATAAACCAGGCCCAACTCCACCATCAACTGACAACCGTTGCAGATACCCAAGCTGAGCGTATTCGGCCGTTTGTAGAAATTCTCGATCGCCGTACGCGCTTTCTCGTTGTACCGGAGTGCGCCCGCCCACCCTTTGGCCGAACCGAGCACGTCGGAATTGGAGAAGCCGCCGACAAATACAATCAGGTTTACATCCTCCAATGTTTCTCGGCCCGAGATCAGGTCCGTCGTATGCACATCCTTCACATCGAACCCGGCCAGGTGAAGGGCCCAAGCGGTCTCCCGCTCACACTGGCACCCCTTTTCCCGGATCACCGCTGCCTTTACGCCGGATTTCCCGGTACGGTCCAACGTCAGCCCCAAGTCCGCCAGTTTTCCGGTAAAATGTTCCGGAAATACATAGCTCAATTCGTTGTTTTTATAACTTTTATAGCGTTCCAACGCCAAACCCTCACCGCTTTGCCGGCGGTCCAACAGGTAAGAGGTCTTAAACCAGAGGTCCCGCAACGAAGCGATCTCCAACACCCGGTGGGTAGCGCCCTGTTTCAGCAAAAGCACTCCGGCTTTTCCGGGACGGCCAATGACATGAAAAGCCACCCCGGCTTCGTCCAGCACCTCTCCCACCCGCTTGACCTTTTACCTGTAACAATACCCCCGGATTTTCGGCAAAACAGATCTTGATCAACTCCTTCTCCGCCAAGTGCGAAAAATCGATCTCCAAGCCGGCCCGGTTGTCGGCAAAGCACATCTCCAGCAAAGCGGTCAGCATGCCGCCAGCCGAAATATCGTGTCCGGCCAGTACCAATCCTGCTGAAAGCAATTGCTGCACAGCTGTAAAAGCAGCAGAAAAATACGCGGCATCCGTTACGTCCGGAGCCTCCCTCCCTACCGCATGCAAGAGTTGCGCAAAGCTGGATCCGCCTAATTTCAGGCGGTCGAAAGAGAAGTCCATATAGATGATCTCGCTCTTCGCTTCTGGTTTCAGCACCGGTGTTACCATCTTCCGGAGGTCAGACACTTCACCGACCGTGGAGATGATCACCGTTCCCGGTGCATATACTTTTTGATCCCCATACTTCTGGGTCATGGAGAGCGAATCTTTTCCCGTCGGGATATTGATGCCCAATTCGATCGCAAATTCGCCGGCGGCCTGTACCGCTTTGTACAGGCGAGCGTCTTCCCCGACATTTTTACAGGGCCACATCCAGTTCGCCGACAACGAAACCCCGCACAAACCCTGTTCGATCGGGGTCCACACCAAGTTGGTCAACGCCTCAGCAATGGCCAAGCGAGAGCCTTTGGCCGGATCTTCCAAAGCGGCGGCCGGCGCATGGCCAATGGAGGTGGCAATCCCCTTCTCCCCTTTGTAATCTATAGCAACAGCGCCCAGGTTGTTCAACGGCAACTGCAACGGGCCGGCACACTGCTGCATAGCGATGCGGCCGGTCACGGACCGGTCCGCTTTGTTGGTCAGCCAATCCTTGCAAGCCACCGCCTCCATCTGCAACACCTGTTTCAAGTACGCTTCCAGCCGGTCGACGCTGTATTCCGGATCTCGCCGGCCCTCTGTAACCGTACGGTCTTCCATCACGGTCCGCGGCGGATTCCCGAACATATCTTTCAGCTCCAGGTCAATCGGTTTCTCACCGGTCACGGCATTTTCAAAGGTAAACCGTTTGTCGCCGGTCGCCTCGCCGATCACATACATTGGCGCCCGCTCCCGGTCTGCTATCTTTTGCAGCACAGCCACATCTTCCTCCTTCATCACCAATCCCATCCGCTCCTGCGACTCGTTGCCCACGATCTCTTTCGCCGACAGCGTAGGGTCGCCCACCGGCAATTTTTCAATGTGGATCACACCGCCCGTCTCCTCCACCAATTCGGAGAGGCAATTAAGATGCCCACCTGCGCCGTGGTCGTGTATGGAGACAATGGGGTTGCGAGCGCTCTCTCCCAATCCGCGTATGGCGTTAAATACCCGTTTCTGCATCTCCGGATTGGAGCGCTGCACCGCGTTCAATTCAATGGCCCCTGCATACAATCCGGTCTCCACCGACGAAACAGCCCCACCACCCATGCCGATGCGGTAGTTATCCCCGCCCAGCAACACCACTTTATCCCCGGCCTCCGGGCTCTTTTTCAACGCCTGCTCCCGATTGGCATAGCCGATACCGCCAGCCTGCATGATCACCTTGTCGTATCCGTAAGTTTTACCGTGCTCCTCGTGTTCAAAGGTCAAGAGCGAACCGACAATCAACGGTTGCCCAAACTTATTTCCGAAATCGGACGCTCCGTTCGACGCCTTAATCAAAATATCTTCCGGAGTCTGGTACAGCCACTGGCGCGGTTGGATGTGCTCTTCCCACTGCCGGCCCGCTTCCAAACGCGGGTAGGAGGTCATGTAAACCGCCGTACCGGCCGAAGGGATAGCGGCCTGCCCGCCGGCGATGCGGTCCCGAATCTCTCCGCCGCTGCCGGTAGCTGCACCGTTAAAAGGCTCTACCGTCGTGGGAAAATTGTGGGTTTCCGCTTTGAGTGAGATCACCGTATTTATCTCTTTTGTTCCGTATTCGTCCGGTTTCTCCGGAGAGGCGGGGGCAAATTGCACCGCCCGCGGCCCTTCGACAAAGGCGCAATTGTCCTTGTAAGCCGACACGATCCGGTTCGGGTTCTCTTTGGAGGTATTCTTGATCATCCGGAACAGGGAATCCTCCTTTTGTTCCCCGTCCATAATAAAGGTTCCGTTAAAGATCTTGTGCCGGCAGTGTTCCGAATTGACTTGCGAAAAGCCGAACACTTCGGAGTCGGTCAACGACCGGCCCAACTTCAGCGCCAGCCCTTCCAGATACGCGATCTCATCGTCGTTCAGCGCCAGCCCTTCCTGCCGGTTATAGGCCCGGACGTCATCGATGTAAATTACCGGTTCCGGTTGTTTGTTAATGGTAAAGAGTTGCTGGTCCAAACCGCCGTACACGACCTGAAGCATCGGGTCGTACTGCACGTGGGCGCTCTCGGTTTTGTGAAACTCCTCGATGCGCACGATCCCGCCGATCCCCATATTCTGGGTAATCTCCACGGCATTCGTACTCCACGGAGTGACCATCTCCCGACGCGGGCCAACGTAAAATCCATCCAACCGCTCCTCCCGGAGCCGGGTTGCCTCTCCGAACAACCACTCCAATTTCTCTACATCGCGGGAATCTTCCGAACCCCGGTATTGAACGGCATACACCGTATCGTTCTTCCAGTAAAAAACAATCACCATGGTATCAGGATTTATAAAGTTTGGCAGCCTGTTCTTTGATGGGTTCGCTCGTAATGTAATCGTCAAACTCCATCCGCTTGTCGATGGTTCCATTCGGTGTCAACTCGATCACGCGGTTGCACACTGTCTGGATAAACTCGTGGTCGTGCGAATTCATCAGCACCACCCCTTTGAAGGAGATCAGCATGTTGTTGAACGCCTGAATGGATTCCAAATCCAAGTGGTTGGCCGGTGAATCCAGTACCAGCACATTGGCGTTGGTCAGCATCATCCGGGCGATCATACAGCGCATCTTCTCCCCCCCCGAGAGCACCTTTACCCGCTTGTAAATATCCTCCCCCGAAAAGAGCATCTTTCCGAGAAAGCCGCGCAGAAAGGTCTCGCTGGTGTCGTTGGAGAACTGCCCGAGCCACTCGATGAGCGTCATGTCCGTATTAAAATAGGCCGAATTATCCAATGGCAGGTAGGCGGTCGTAATGGTCACGCCCCAATGGTAGGTTCCGTCGTCCGGTTTCAGATTGTCTGTGATAATCTCCAAGAGGGCCGTCATGGCGCGCGGATCTCTTGACCGGAACACCACCTTGTCCCCTTTTTCGATGGTACAATCTACCTCCCGGAAGAGCCACTCCCCTTCCACTTGCTTGCTCAGGTCTTTTATTTCCAATATCTTGTCCCCGACTTCCCGCTCCGGCGTAAAAATAATGCCCGGGTATTTGCGAGTAGAGGGCATGATCTCCTCTACGTTCAGTTTTTCCAGCATCTTTTTCCGACTGGTGGTCTGCTTGGACTTGGCTACGTTGGCACTGAAACGGGCGATAAACTCCTGCAACTCTTTCTTTTTCTCCTCGGCCTTCTTGTTTTTGGCCTGCATCTGTTTCAGAGCCAACTGGCTCGATTCGTACCAGAAACTGTAATTTCCGGCGAACAGCTGCACTTTTCCGAAATCAATGTCCACTGTATGGGTGCTCACCGCATCCAGAAAATGGCGGTCGTGGGAGACCACCAGTACGGTATTTTCGTAGTTCGACAGGTAGTTCTCCAACCACATCACCGTTTCGATGTCCAAGTCGTTCGTCGGTTCGTCCAGCAACAAATTGTCCGGCTTTCCGAACAAGGCCTGCGCCAGCAACACCCGCACTTTCTGCTTACCGCTGAGGTCTTTCATCAGGGCGTAGTGCAACTCTTCCCGAATCCCCAAACCGCTCAGCAATGCCGCCGCGTCGCTCTCTGCATTCCACCCGTCCATCTCAGCGAATTTCTCTTCCAATTCCCCCACCCGCACGCCGTCTTCGTCCGAAAAGTCGGGTTTCGCATAGAGGGCGTTCTTTTCGTTCATGACCTGCCACAATTCACCGTGCCCCTGCATCACCGTATCCAATACTGTACATTCGTCGTAGGCATAGTGATCCTGTTTCAGCACTGATAACCGTTCGCCGGGCCCGAACAGCACCGAACCTTTGGTCGGATCCAGGTCGCCGCTTAATATCCGCAACAGGGTCGATTTTCCGGCCCCGTTCGCACCAATCACCCCGTAACAATTCCCCGGCGTGAATTTCAGGTTTACATCCTGAAACAACACTCTTTTCCCAAACTGGATCTCTAAGTTCGAAACTGTAATCATATAAAAATCGCATCCGTTAAAACGTTCGCAAAAATACATTTTTATTTCCGTTCCGCCAAGACGGCCGCGAAAGGTTCGCCCGCAAAGGAAAGCCTGCATCCGCAAAATATTTTTACATTTTTCCAACGAATCGTTTGCAATTTAAAAAAATCACCCTACATTTGCACCGCTGTTACTCATTGCAGACAGCGCCCCTTTTTTTGGTGCGGTAGTTCAGTTGGTTAGAATATCGGCCTGTCACGCCGGGGGTCGCGGGTTCGAGTCCCGTCCGCACCGCAGAATTGAAAAAGAGCGAGTTTTTACACTCGCTCTTTTTCATTTGTGTTACACCACAACTATCTGAAACATTTCACTTGTCTTTGTGAGCTGAGGTTTCGAACTTAGCTTATTCAAAATTAACAGGGATGGGGATGAAAAAACCGTGGTTTTCATGTATCTTTGCCGGTCAATACCATGAAAGACAGACAAGATACAGGCATCGGGGGGATTAATGAGAAGTCTTTGGCTGCGTGGGAAGAGCTTTATAAAAGCTACTACCCCGCATTGTGTTCCTATTCGGAAAACCTGGTGAAACGCTCCGATATCGCTCAGGATATTGTACAGGATCTGCTGGTTAATGTCTGGCGCTCCGACCGCTTGTTCGGCACCCGGGAAGAACTTACTTATTTTTTGTACAAAGCGGTCTACAACAACTCCCTGAACTATTTGCGCACCCGGAAAATACAGACCGGTATCCTGTCGACTATGCGGGAAAATACAACACTCGACGACAGTCCCTTATCCGACAAACACTTTGCAGAAACCGTCCGGGAAGAGTTGTTGCGCCAACTGCACCTGCACATTGAAAAACTCCCGCCCGAACGTCGCCGGATCATCCTGCTGAGCCTGGAAGGGCGCGGGCGGGAAGAGATCGCCGAAATCCTCGGCGTCAGCCCCAATACCGTGAAGGCGCAAAAGACTTATGCGCTTAAAACATTGCGCGATGCGCTGAAAAACAGCGCCATTTTTTCTCTGCTCCTCATTTGTCTGTTAGAGACTGTTTAGAGGCTGTTTTAAAATTTCTCACTCTTGTTTCTTTGCGGCTTTTCCCGCTCTTGTATTTTCTTCCCATTCGTGTGTGGGGCCTCTTCCCTACCCTTTTCCATCCTCTTGCACATGCTTTGCATATGCTTTTCCCTTCTCTTTCTCTTCTTTTTCCCACGATATCGTTTCCGGCATGCACTAAAATTCTGACTAAAAGCTTGTTAGATATTTTTTCCTTATTTTTTTCTGTCTCGGATAGTACAAAAACGGATGTTGTGCATTTTTAGAGAACAAACAACAGTCCCTAAAAGTATAAAAGACTATCATGGAGCAGAAAGCTACGTTTTTCCGTATTGTCGAGTTGATGTCGGCCGGAATAAAAGCAGAACTGTCGGAGCAGGAGGCTTTGGAGTTGGACGAGTTGTTGGACACGATGGAGTTGCGAGAGATGTATAACGATATGAATAACGGCCGGGAGATCGTCCGCCGCCTGAAACGATTGGAGCGCTACGCCGGTCCCGCCTGTGATGCGGCTTTTACCGACTTCAAGAAACAGGTACAACGGACGGAACGGACAGGGCGCATCCGCCTTTTCCGGTGGGCAAGCGCCGCCGCCATGGCGCTGCTTCTGATGGCCGTCGGTGGGCAGCACCTGATACAACGGAGCGGCTTTTTCGTCTCTCCCGAATCCAAGATCGGACCCGCCGTCGAACACGCCTTTCTCTACAGCTACACCGATACAGGTATTCCCATAACCGGACCGGCGGATGAGCATGCATACAACTACATCGGACAAGACACTGCCTTCACTTTGCTGAAGGTTCTCTACCCCAAACAAGACGCTGCCGTACAGAACCACCTGGTCGTTCCGCGAGGTGCCACCTATACCATACGGCTCGCCGACGGCACCAAAGTGGTGTTGAATGCCGAATCCGAACTCCGTTTCCCCGCGCTCTTCTCTCAAAACGAACGCCGGGTCTCGCTCAAGGGCGAAGCCTATTTTGACGTCGCAAAAGATGCCCGACGGCCTTTCGTCATCCACACCGGTGACAGTTTGGACATCCGGGTGCTGGGCACCAAGTTCAATGTACAGACCTACAAAGACAGTCCGAGAACAGCCGTCACCCTGATCGAAGGGGCGGTGAGCGTCGGCCTCGGCAGTGAGGCGGGCGTGGTGCTGAAACCGGCCGAACAGGCGGTGTTTGACCGCAAATCCAACCTGCTTTCCGTCCGACCGTTGGAGAATACTTTTCATTCGGTGGCCTGGAGCAACGGTTACTTTGACTTTGATGCCGCTCCGCTTTGCCAGATCCTGAAAGAGTTGGAAAAGTGGTACAACATTGAGATCAACACCGACGGTATCGACCCGGACGAGCTGGGGCTATTCTCCCTGCACATGAGCCGCCGGACAACGATCGCCCCGATACTCAATATGCTGCACGAAATAACAGGTTTGAATTTCCGGACAACCGGCCGAACGGTACACCTGTTTTATTAAATAACCTTAATCTTAATTACAAACTATGAAACAAAAGCTACTCAACGGGAGTAGGATGATGCGGCCCGGCGGAAGCCCGGTACGGCTATTGTCCGTTTTACTTCTAAGCCTGTGGTGTGTGGTACAATCCGCAAACGGGTTGTATGCCCAAAACCAAGAGCGTATTACGCTAAATCTGAAAGGCGCGTCTGCCGAACAGGTCTTGAATACGCTTAAAAATTCAACAAACCACGAATTTTTCTACCGCGTGAACGATTTGGCGGAGGTACCCGTACGCGACTACGCTTTTACGAATGCCACGCTGGAAGAGGTGATGAACCGGATTACGTCCGGCACTTCCCTTCAGTGGTCGATGCAGGAAGGTGCGGTGACCATCTCCCGGAAACCCGCCACACAGCCGGCTGGTGATGTGAGCGGACGGGTAACGGACGAACACGGTGACCCGCTGCCCGGGGCCACCGTCAAATACACGGATTCTAACCTGGGCGTCAGCACAAATGTAAACGGTGAATACCGCTTGTCGGCCCCTCCCGCCGGTTCTTCTGGAAAGATCCGGGTATCCTTTGTCGGCATGCAAACCGTTGAAGTGGCCGCGGTACCCGGAAAATTCGAGGAGATCACGATGAAACCCGATGAAGCCGCTTTGGAAGAGGTGGTGGTGACTGGGATGTTCGACCGTCCCGGCAGCAGCTTTACCGGATCGGCTAAAATAATTACCGGCGAGGAACTGAAGCGGGTGAGTAGCGGAAACGTCTTCCAGAGCCTGCGCAACTTAGACCCTTCATTGAACCTTATCGACAACATGCAGTTCGGTTCCGACCCCAACCGTATGCCCTCCATGGAATTGCGGGGTACCACCAACATGCTGACAGAGAGCGACCCCAGCATCCGCCGAATGTACGAAAACGATCCCAACCTGCCGCTCTTTATTCTGGACGGTTTCCCGGTCAGCATCACCCGGATCAATGACCTGGACATGGAGCGGATCGAGACGTTCGTCATCCTGAAAGACGCCTCCGCCAAAGCCATCTACGGCGCCGATGCGGCCAACGGTGTCTTTGTCATCACCACCAAACGCCCCACAGGCGGCGAACTGGTGGTGACGTACCGGGGTGTCATCGACATCACCATGCCCGACCTGACCAGCTACGACCTGACCAACGCGTTGGAAAAGCTCGCTGTGGAAAAAGAGAGCGGCATCTACGAACAGAACACCTCTCTGAACGGGCTTTTGTACAATCAGAGGCTCTACCATAGAAACTTGAACGCGGCGCTGGCCGGCAGGGACACCGACTGGCTGAGCAAACCCGTACGCACCGGCATCGGCACCAAACACACATTGGGGCTGGAGTTGACCGAAGGCAACCTCAGTTTTATGGGCGACCTCTCTTACAACGACGTAGCGGGTGTGATGAAGGAGTCGTGGCGCAGGACCATTTCCGCCACCATGGATGTCTCCTACCGGAAACCGGGAAAATTCCTCTTCCGCAACCAGATGACCATCGTATCGAACAAAAACCAGGACTCTCCCTATGGTTTGTTTTCGGAATATGTAAACGCCAATCCATACGATGCGCCTTACGGTGCAGACGGCCAACTCATCAAAATGTTTGATGCACCGCACGAGAAACATAATCCGAATCCTATTTGGAACGCACACCTTAACACCAGCCTGACGGCAAACTACCTGCTGTTCTCGGACAATTTCAACATCGAATATTACCCCACTACAGGGCTGACCCTGCGCCTGCGCGGCGGTATCGAAACCCAGCGCGACGTATCGGACCGGTTCTATCCGGGCGACCACACCATGTTTGGCGACTACGAAGTAACGGACAGGCACCGCAAAGGTAAATTTGAGGCCGCCACAGGGCGGATGGACCGGCTGAACGCCGACCTCTCGGCCATGTACGATAAAACCTGGGCGGAAAAACATACGTTGCTGAGCAACTTCAGTTTCCGGATGGGCCGGCGGGAATCGCGCGCGGTGACCTACGTAGCCGAAGGGTTCCCGGACGACCAGATGAACGACATCATGTTTGCCCGCCAATACGCTCAAGATGCAAAACCCACAGGAGAAGAGAGCATCGTCAACGATATGTCCTTCACCGGCTTGCTGAGTTACGACTACGACGGACGGTACATGGCGGACTTAACCTTACGCGGCAGCGCCTCGTCGCAATACAGCCCGAAAAAGCGCTGGGGAGCCTTCTGGAGCGTCGGCTTGCGATGGAACCTGCACAACGAAAAGTTTGCGGAGAACTGGAACTGGCTGGAAATGCTTAAGTTGCGCAGCTCCGTCGGCACCACCGGTACGCAAAACGTTGACGCCTACTCCCACTTGGCAACCTACAAATACTACACCGACGCGTTCTACGATATGGACGAACTGAGCAACGGCAACGGGGCGTACCTCATACGCCTGGCCAACAAAGACCTGGTTTGGCAACAGACCCTGGAGTACAACATCGGGTTCGATGTCAATCTCTGGAGGCGCCTGAACGTGGTATTCGACTACTACATCCGGAATACGAAGGATATGGTAGCGGATTTCACCATTCCACCCTCCACCGGGTATACCCGGGTAAAGGAAAATGTCGGCGATACGCGGAACAACGGGATAGACCTGACCGTGAGTTACCGGGTGATCGACCGCCCCGACTTCTTTGTCAACCTGACGGGGGCGCTCTCCATGAACAAAAATAAGATCACCAAACTCTCGGACGCCATGCGCGAATACAACGAGCGGATGAACGCGCTCTTTACCGAAGCCGACCACGACGGCGACGGCGAAATTGATGAAGCCCGTTACCTCCCTGCCTTAAAATACGAAGAGGGCGGCTCCCTGACCGCGATTTGGGCGGTCCCCTCGTTGGGCATTGATCCGGCTACCGGGGAGGAGATCTTTGTCAGCCGCGACGGCACGCCGACCTACGACCGATTCTACAAGGCCAGCGATCAGGTCGTGGTAGGCGACAAGCGCGAAAAGTACCGCGGTAACTTCGGCTTTTACAGCGAATACAAAGGCTTCGGACTGAGCGTAACCTGCCGATTTTTGGGCGGCGGCGAGCACTACAACCAAACGTTGGTGGACAAGGTGGAAAACATTGACATCTCCAAAAACGTAGACCGCCGCGTTTTCACCGGCCGCTGGTCCGAAACCAACCGAAACGCCCCCTACAAAGCGTTCCGAATCTGGGACGACCGGCAAGGCGCGTGGATAAACGCTCCGAAAACACAGGCCTCTTCGCGCTTTGTACAAAAACGAAACGAATTGGACATCGCTACGATCAGCGCCTTCTACGACCTGCACCGCATAAGCGCCATCAAGGCGTTGGGCCTGAACCGCCTGCGCCTGGGCTTTAATATGAACGAAATCCACAAGTTCTCCTCCATCGAGGTCGAACGCGGAACGGATTACCCGTTCGCCCGCACCATGTCGTTCTCTTTAACCGCTGAATTTTAAAAATTAACAGAGTATGAAGTACATTAAAATAACCTTACTGCTGTTGCTGACGACGGCCCTTTTTGCCGGGTGCAGCGACTACTTCGACGTCAAGCCCAAAACCGAGATCCGGAGCGAAGACCTTTTCCAATCGGAAAGCGGCTTTTGGCGAGCGTTGACGGGTGTTTACCTGAATATGGCCAACCGGGAGGCCTATGGCGGCTACCTCTCGTGGGAGGGGATCGAATTTATGGCCTGGCAACACCAAACCGACAATGGGAACAGCTCTTGGTACAGTCTCCAACGCGGCGACTACACCTCCACCGGATCGTTGAATTTTATCGACAAAACGTGGGGGCGGCTCTACAACATCATCGCCGAAGCCAACTACCTGCTCTTTGCGCTGGATGAATACGGCAGTTTCCTGGCACCTGCAGTGTACGAAAACATCAAAGGGCAATGCCTGGGTATCCGGGCTTATTGCCACTTCGACCTGATGCGGCTCTTTGCGCAGGGCAACCTGGCGGCCGACCCGTCGTCGCTCACCAAGCCGTGCATCCCCTACGTAACCGCGTACGACAAAGAGATCACACCGCAGCAAAGTTACGCGTGGACACTCGACCGGGCCATGGAGGACGTCACAGAGGCAATTGGCCTGCTGGATGCCGATGAATACCCGGAAGCGCAGCGTGTAAAAAAGATCTACTCCAACATGAACATTGATGCCATAAAGCTGTTGGCTGCGCGGATCGAGTTGTGGCGCGGAAATACCGCCGCAGCGCTGGAATATGCCAATGGTTTTATAGACGACAAGAGTTGGCGGGTTGACGCCATGATTCCTACTCCTCTTTTGGTGGATGAACTGCGCTTTATGATCACCGTATACAATCTTTTCAGTTGGACGGAAAACCAATGGCTGCCAACCGCATCGAATCGCCTCGTTTCCGTGCGCCAGAATTCAGTGGAGGAGAATCTTTTTATGATGGGCCAGACCAATTACGGCGTTGAAAACGGAGATATGCGATATCTCAATTGGTACGAAGTCAACAATGACGGCAACCCGGATGACTACGGAACCCTCTCTGTCAAGGTCAGGTATGGTTTCAACAGTAGCAGTAACTACATTGCGTTGATACGGATTTCAGAAGCATGGCTGATCGCCGCCGAGTGCGAATTGGCCAAAACCACGCCCGAAAGCAAAGCCAGAGCCATTGAGTTGATCAACGACCTGCGCAATAGGCGCGGAAATTCGGCAAGCACCTTTATAACAGATGAGGATATTCCGGACGAAGAGTTGCGCGAGATCATTGTGTTGGAACAATTGCGTGAGGTTTCCCAGGAGGGGCAGGCATTTTTCCTTTACAAACGCTTGAATATCGCCAACATGGTCAACTCGGGGAATCCGATGAGTGCTGCAGAGTATGTGCTGCCCTATCCGCAAACCGAACAGCAGGCGGGCCATAACCAATAAATTTTAAAGCGTAGAACGATGAAAAAGATAGTATTGTTTTGGGCAGTGCTGGCAGTGGGATTGTCAGGCTGCGAGCGGGACGAGATCGACACGTTCGATTTAACCCGCCAAATGGTGTTGTTCAGGACCACAAGCAGCGCTATGACCTTTTCAGGGGTAGACGATGGTGGCAAGGTGGTGGTTGAGATCCCCTTCCGGGTAGCCGGCGATGTGGCGGATGCGGCGCGACAGGCCGCTTTTGTACAGACTGGCGACACGGTAGCCACCATATCCAACGACACGGTAAGAGCCCTGTCCGCCGACAAGTGGCGGGTGTTGGAGGCCGTTGTTCCGGCGGGTGCATTTGTGGGGGTATTGCGTATTGAGATCACCAAACCGTGGGCGGCCAACGACACCTTGCGGGAGGATCTGTTCCTTCGGTTGCTGACAACAGACGGCGGCGCTTTCTATGCAGGCCCCGAGAACCGGCAGCATACGCTGACCGTCAGCAACAAGGTCCAGGAGCCCCGCACGTGGGGAGCCATGTTGGCCCCGCAAAATACCCGTAGTATCGGCCTCTTCTCGCCTGCCTATTACGCTTGGATCATCGAAGCCACCGGATTAACGGAATTCCCTGTTACGGAGGCCATCGAGGGAGTCAATCTGGATGACGACGGCGTACCGCAAATATGGACTAGTGCTCAGAGAATGGATTTTATATCCAACCTGAAATACCTGCTCTATCTACGCAACGAAGAAGCCGGCTCTCCGCTGCTGCACGACGAAGGAGACGGCAAAGGCCAACCGGTTGTGGTGGGACAGAATATCTACATCCCGCTCACGGCCCAATAACAAAACCGATTAAACAACAAAAAGATGAGAAAATACATTTTGCTGGCATTCGCTTTTGCTTGTACGCTCAGCGCGTGCTACGAGGACGACAGCATCAACGCCGACAGTTCGGTGCTGTATACTACGAACATTGTCAAGGCTGACGGAAACCTGGAACTGACCGTGAAATACATGGAAGAGAAGGAGTTCGCCCCGGAACTCCGATACGATGGCGACACCGTGAACTTTACCGCAGAGGATTACGCCAAATACGACTACCTTTGGCGGTTGTCCCACTACCCGAAGGGCCCGCAGCAGGATACGTCGCGTGTTACCATCGGCACCGGCTACCCGTTGATGGCAACAATAGGTACCTACCCCGCCCTTTTCTACAACCTGCTATTGGAGATGACGGAAAAGGCGACCGGCATGAAATGCCTGTTCACCTGGAATACCCATGTGCAGTCGGGCGAGGTGGGGCAAGGCCTGCTGATTGCCTATACGCACGATGACGGAGCGAGCTCCGATCTGGCGTTGCTGCGCGGTTACCACTATGTAAGCAACAATTCGGATCTCCTGACCGCCGACTCTACAGGCAAGATGCCCAACGCGCTGATCATGCGCGATGTGTTCAGCCTAGCGAACGGCGGGCAGAAAGCCGACGGGGTAATCTCCTCCGTTATGTGCAGCGGTAAGACCACAGCAAAACTGATAGACATTGTGGTGCGGGACAAGCACTACTACCGCTTGAATCCCAATACCTTCCAAATTAACTATACCGACGGACGACTTTTCAACTTTCCGCCTCAGATATGGGCGCCCAAAAACGCATATCCGGTACCTGTTGCCGAAAATTACACCCGGGTATTTTGCATCAACGGAATCAGCGCACACCAATTCCAGATCGGGTCTACCGCCCAGGCTTATGCATTGCGGTACATATCACTGAATCCTACCGATACCGCTTTTGCCATACACCCCGATGTATGCGTAACCTCCAGTTCTACCGGATTTGGCGCGGCACAGTTTTGGGATACCAAACGGGGGCGGATTGTCGGCATGGGTACCGGAAATGTGATTACGCTGCTCAAGCAAAACGACGGAAGGGATGTTTTTGACTACAATCAGTTAAGCAACTTTGAACCGCTTTATGCAGGGCTGACGCAGCAAAGTCCGTTTGGATCCGTGTGGGTGCTGAGCGAGAAAGGGACCGGAAAACGTTACTGCTACCTCATTCGAAATGAAAACGCCGTCTCCCCGTATGGAAACTACGGCGCTGCCATATTTGATATGTCGGGGTGTACCGATTTCGACCGATCGACCGCTTGGGCTACTTCCCTGGGCAGGGTCACTAATGTCGTCTATGGCATGAATCAAGGAGGTAGCTGGCTCTATTATGCGGTGGGCAACAAGGTCTATGCCGTAGAGATGCCCCTGGCAAACCAAGTGCCCGGAACGGCCCCGGCGATCCCGACGGCGAAACATGTTTTCACCCTTGCGGAGGGAGAGGAGATCACCCACCTGCGTTGGCATTTGGAAAGAGGGTCTGTTTTCTGGAAACGGAACAGCGATGGCAAACCGCTATTCGATCGTAACGGTACGGAACAGACAAACCCTACGTGGACCGACTCGTGGTCCCGCAACCGGATGCTTACCATTGCCTCGTACAACAGTACCACCAAAGAGGGCAAGATCTATGCCGTTCCCTGCCCCAATCCGGCCAGCGGCGACCTGGTAGCCACCGCTCCGGATGACCCGGATTATGGATACATCGGACAATACGGCGGTTTCGGCAAGATCACGGCATTGGGTATGCGGGACGGATTTTAAATTTTAGTAGTTCGTTTTCTCAGTTAGTTTTTAGTTAGACAAGATCCCCCGCACGTTGACAAGCCTATGTCCATACGCCTTCTCGTGCGGGGTTCTTATTTGTTGAAACGTAAATTGTTAACGTATGACATTCAAAACAATAACCGCCTTTATGGCAGCGCTGCTTTTTCTCTCCTGCGCCTCCACCCCTCCCGGTGTAACATTCGGGGAGGATTTGGAAAAAGCGCTGGCAAAAGCGAAAAAAACGGAGAAACCGGTTTTCGTAGCGCTACTTGGACAGCAGAATGAATTGTCGCAAAAAATGTTCCGGGAGGTTTTCCCGGACACAGCGACAGGTGAGTACTACAATGCGCATTTTGTGCCGGTGCTGCTGTGGGAGAATTCCCCGGAAGCGCAAGAACTTTTTGCCCGGTATGGGTTTAGCTATTATCCGGCCTTTCTTTTTCTGTCGCCCGAAGGGGATTTTCTGAAAAAAGAGGCCGGTTTCCGCGATCCGGAAGCGTTGCTTCAATTGGGGCGGGAGTATAAAGTACCGCAGGCCGACGCACTCGCCGCCCTGCGCCGGGCGTTCAACGACGGCACGATAGACCGGGAGCAGTTGAAGGCCTACCTTGAACTCTCTTCGTCGTTGGGTATCCGGAACACGGAGGCCCTGGAGCAGTGGATCGATTCGGAACAGGAGGGAGCGGTCAGTGCAGAGACCTTTATGCTCATCGAAAATCAGCGGTGCGATGTACAGAGCGTGCCGTTCCGGTTCGTATCGGAACATGCCGGCGATTTTGCTGCTGTGGTCGGCCAAAACGAAGTGGAGCTATACCTCTATGGAAAGTACCTGGAACACCTGCGCAGGCTTCCGGAGAACGAAAGGCAAGCCTTTATGGGCAAATTGCGCGAAGGCGGATACACACTGGCGGATGCACTGGCGGAACACCTGACCATCCCCCGCTTCCGCGCCAACCACACTCCGGACAAAGCGCTGCTGGCCCGCATCGACAAGCTGGCGAATACCTGGCCGGTGACCGCCCCTTTCCTTGCGAAGGAGATGATGCGGCAGGTGAATAAAAAGAATCCCGGTTTCGATGAGTATATGGCCGGATTTACGGCCAAGGCTGTTGCCTATGCCCCCGACCAAGCGGCACAGGTTGCGCGCTATATTGCTAACAACTACCTCATGGTGTACGGCGACATTCTGGCTGCCGATCCGTGGGTGGACCGCTATTTGGCGTGGAGCGGCAACCCCGATTACGATCCACGGATCACCAAATTCGTAAAACAGTCTACCGGTGAATTTCCGTGCGACGACTACGGCAAAGAGATGCCTGACTATTCGTTGAAAGACCTGAACGGCAAAGAGGTAGCTATCAGCAGCCTCCGCGGAAAGTTCCTGCTGATGGACTTCTGGGCGTCGTGGTGCGGACCGTGTAAGGCCGATATTCCGCACGTAAAGGCGGCTTATGCAAAGTTCAAGAATGCGCCCATCCGCTTTGTCAGCATCACCAATGACCGCGACGATGACGACTGGAAAAAGGCGGTAAAGGAGATCGATGTGCCGTGGTTGCACGTGACCTCGAAGGGTACCGATATGTTGCGTAAATATGGCGTACAGGGCATTCCGCGCATCATGGTGCTTGACCCACAGGGACGGTTGGTGGCAGACCAATTAAACGGCGCGACTATCGAGATGCAACTGCGCCGGTTGGCGAAAAAATACGGCTGGAAGCTGTAAGAAGCTGTTTAATATGGAAGGTGTCCCCAAAGCGGGCACCTTCTTTTTTTATTGAAAAAAATTCAGTAGATTTGGGAGCGTCATTCAAATAGACAGCTATGAGTATTCGTGGTTTCGGAAGCGATAATTTCTCCGGTGTCCTGCCGGAGGTTTTTAATGCCCTGAAAGAGGCTTCCTACGGGCACCAACCTTCTTACGGGAACGATATCTACACGGAAAGGGCAGTGGAAGCGTTCAGGAAGATTTTCGGAAACAAGGCCGAAGTTTTTTTTGTTTACAACGGCACCGGCGCCAACATTGTGGCCATCTCCCCCTTTATCCGCTCCTACAACGCTGTTATATGCGCGGAAACGGCGCACGTCCACACCGACGAATGCGGGGCTATTCAGAAACAGACCGGTTGCAAGTTGCTGACTGTTCCCACTTTTGATGGAAAACTGACCGTGGGGTTGATCGAAAACCACATGCACGGGTTCGGTGATCAGCACCACTCCCAACCGGCCCTGATCTCCCTGACCCAATGTACGGAGTTGGGAACGGTCTACACCCCTCAGGAAATCCGGGAGATTTGCGACTATGCACACGCCAACGGCCTGTATGTGCATGTAGACGGCGCACGCTTGGCCAACGCCGTTGCTTTCCTGGGATGTGACCCGAAGGAGATTACCGTGGATGCAGGGGTCGACGTGCTTAGCTTCGGCGGTACTAAAAACGGATTGATGTTCGGTGAGGCGGTGATTTTCTTTACTGCTCCCGCCGGCCAGGAGGTGAAGTACATCCGCAAACAGGCCATGCAACTCCACTCAAAATCCCGGTTTATCGCCGCCCAGTTCGCCGCCCTCCTGAAAAACGGCTTGTGGCTGCAAACTGCTTCCCACGCGAATGCCATGGCCCGAAAGTTAGCAGTGGAAGCGGAGGCGATCCCAGGCGTGCGGATCACGCAGAAGGTAGAGGGGAACGAGGTTTTCGCCATCATTCCCCGGGACAGGATCGAAGCGTTGCAACAGGAGGTTTTCTTTTATGTATGGGACCACAACACGTCGGAAGCCCGGTGGGTATGCTCGTTCGATACAACGGAAAACGACATCGACGAATTTGTGGACCTGCTGCGGAAAGAGTTGCCGTAACCCCTCTCCGGAAAGGCATGGAAAGAAAATTGGTCTGCACGGAAGACGGAAGCGCCACCCTCTATGTTCCGGAACTGAATGAACATTACCACTCCGTCCACGGGGCCGTGCAGGAGTCCCTCCATGTTTTTATCCGGGCCGGGGTGGAGTACAGCGGAAAAAAGGAGTTGCGGATAGTGGAAACGGGGTTCGGAACGGGGCTAAACGCCTACCTGACCTTGCTACATGCACACCGGAACCACTTTTCCATCACTTACCACACTCTGGAAAAATACCCTTTATCGCTAGAAGAAACCCGGCTTTTGAACTATACGGAACATACCGCCGAACCGGAGGGCCTGTGCGGCGTTTTCCGCAAACTGCACGAATCGCCCTGGGAAACCGGGGTACGCCTGACACCCGGTTTTTTGCTGCACAAGCACCAAATTGATTTCCGGGAGTTCTGTTTTACCGAACAGTTTGACGTCGTCTTTTTCGATGCCTTTAGTCCCGAAGTACAACCCGATCTCTGGAACGCAATCGTATTTGAAAAATACCTCCGGGCCCTTGTGCCCGGAGGTATTCTGGTGACGTATTGTGTGAAAGGAACGGTAAAACAGGCACTCCGAAGCGTGGGGTTTACCGTGAAACGGCTCCCCGGCCCGCCGGGTAAGCGGGAGATGCTCCGGGCGGTCAAACCTGTTTAACTTACCATTGGTTTGTGTGGACTTTGCTTTCGTCCCATTTGTCTTTCGGATTGTGCGGCATAGCCGGGTAACCGATTGGAATGACACAGAGGGATTTCACGGCTTCCGGCAACGGAATGTGTTTGTTTACCACCGCCATGCGATCTTCGTAGGGATAGGTAGCTGTCCATACGGCCCCCAACCCGAGGGCCTCCGCCGCCAGCAACACATTCTGAGTAGCTGCCGAACAATCCAGGTACCAGTAGCTCGATTTCTCGCTGTCACCGCATACGATGATGGCCATTGGGGCATGTTCCAGCATCTTGGCATACGGCAAACCCGCCGCCAGGGAGTCCAGTTTCGCCCGGTCGGTCACGACGATGAATTCCCAGGGACGGATATCCTTGCCGCTGGGCGCAGACATGCCGGCGCGCAGCATGGTATCTATTTTCCCCTGCTCGACCGGTCGATCCGAGAACTTCCGTACACTTGTACGGGAGAAGATGTTTTCGATAGCGTCTTTTGTCCGGGCCTTGCCGGTTTCGGGACTGTTGTTGCAACACGATGATGCCATAATTCCTGTGATTAAAAATAACACAACATAAAAATACCTCTTCATATACTCTTTTTTAAAAATTAGGTTTCATCTCTTCCGATTCCCGGATCTCCTCTTTGGCCAACCGGTAAAAAGGCATTCGTTCTTCCAGATGCTTGCGCACAAAAGGGAGTATCTCTTCGTCTTTCAATCCGCTGACAAGCGGCCTTTTTGATTTTCCGCGGATTAACCGCTCCGAAAGGAGCATGGGATCGGTATTGATAAAGATGGTGTGCCCCTGCGCGTTCATGTATTCCATGTTATCGTTGAAGCAGGGAGTCCCTCCACCCAAAGCAAGGACAAAATGGTTGTAGAGTTCACAGACTTCCCGCAAATAACGGCTCTCCAGCGTGCGAAATCCCTTCTCCCCTTTCTCGGCAAAAAGCCGGGAGATCGAACTTCTCTCCCGCTCCACAATGTAGGCATCCAGGTCGATAAAGCGGAGCCCCAACTCCTGGGACATCTCCCGCCCGCGGCGTGTTTTTCCGCATCCCATATAACCGACCAGAAAATAGTTCATGCTGTTCTACCGTTACTCAAAATTCAAAGTTAGTTCTTCCCCTTCGGCCAATTCCGAAGGATTGGTGATCTCAAACTCCACATCGGGCAAAACGACCTCCTCCGGTTCCGTTTCCGCGGCCAATGGTTCGATTTCTCGAATCTCTTTTACCTCAAAAGTGGTGATGCGCTTGCCTCGGGCCTTATACGATTTCTCTCCAATAAATACCTCTGCTTCAATGATCTCTGTAGGTCTGTTCTTGCTCTTTCCATCGAATACGATTTCAAAACGCGGACGCCGTTCTCCACTCAGGGCCACCAACCGGGAACCTTCCGTCTCCCCGATAAGCGAGAGAACTTTGGCCGTTTTTTCAAACACAAAACGTTTCAGGTAGTAAAATCCTTGTTCCGCATCGAAAAAGAGTGCTGACCACACCTTTTTTTCGTCGAATTTCTCAAAAACCAAATAGCCGTCGTCGTAGTGATTGCCAAGGTCGAAATCGGAGGTATAGAAGGTCCCGTTCCTGTTCACCACCAGGATGTGCTCTTCGCCCTGGAACTCTCCCAGGTATTTTCCCCGGTTGTCCGTATTCAGGCGCAATACATCCTCGTCGAACCAGATCTTCCGCCCGCCCAGCGTAGATACCCCTTTCTGCACCACGCTGATTTTGTGGACGTCGGTTTTCGCCAGCAGGTTCCCCTGCGAATCCCGCCCTTTGATGGCCAAAGCGGCAAAATCATATTCGAACACCAATTTTTTCAGTGCAGGTTTGGGCTTCAGGCAGACCTTGATCACCTCCGCCTCCCCGTTCGGATTGGCGGAAAAATAGAGCACTTTGGAGCCGGAGGTTCCTTTGGTGAGGTCATACACTTTGTCCCGGATCACCATGGTAACGTTGAAACGCTTCACGTAGTTCACTCCGTAACGCCCATCGCGGTAAGCTACGTTGTAAATGGTGCGCTTGTCGTTCTTTTTGAATATATTGAGGTAAAGGAGGTCTTTTCCGACAAAGATCTTGTCGGCCACTTTCGTAATGTAATAGGTACCGTCTTTCTTGAAAATGATCACCTCGTCCATGTCCGAACACTCGCAGACAAATTCGTCTTTCTTCAGGCCGGTCCCGATAAATCCCTCTTCCCGGTTGATGTAAAGCTTTTCGTTGGCGATGACCACCTTGGCCGCCTCGATGTTCTCAAAGTTGCGAAGCTCCGTTTTGCGTTCTCGCCCTTTGCTGTATTTGGCTTTGATCCGCTGGTAGAATGCAATGGAATAGGGGATGATGTGCGCAATGTCGTTTTTGATCCGGGCGATCTCCTCTTCCAAGCTCCGCAACAGGCGGTCCGCTTCGTCGGAGTTGAAGCGCAGGATGCGTTTCATGCGGATCTCCAGCAAGCGCTTGATGTCGTCGTCCGTGATGGGGCGGAGCAACTTGGGTTGGAACGGCTTCAGGCGTTTGTGTACGTGGACGATCACGGCTTCCATGTCGGCCCCCTCTTCAAACTCCTTGTCTTTGTATATCCGTTCTTCGATGAAGATCTTCTCCAAAGAAGCAAAGTGCCACTCTTCCGACAATTCGGCCAATGCGATCTCCAGTTCCAGTTTCAGCAGAGCGACCGCATCATCGGCCGACCGCCGCAGGATGTCGGAGACCGGCATAAAGACCGGTTTGTCGTTCTCGATGACGCAAGAGTTGGGGGAGATCGACAATTCGCAATCCGTAAAGGCGTAGAGTGCGTCGATGGTTTTATCGGACGACACGCCTGGCGCCAGATGGATCAGGATCTCCACATCCCGGGCCGTATTGTCGTCGATCTTCTTGATCTTGATCTTTCCCTTGTCATTGGCTTTGATGATGCTTTCGATCAGCGAAGAGGTTGTGCGCCCGAAAGGGATCTCTGTGATCCGGAGCATCTTGTTGCTGCTGTCCTTCTCAATCCGGGCGCGCACCCGGATATTGCCTCCGCGAAGTCCGTCGTTGTACCGGGCGACGTCGACCATCCCACCCGTCGGGAAATCGGGATAGAGCACAAACTCTTCGCCTTTCAGGTGGGCGATGCAGGCGTCGATCAACTCCACAAAGTTGTGGGGAAGAATTTTAGAGGCCAGCCCTACGGCGATCCCCTCCACGCCCTGCGCCAGCAAGAGGGGGAATTTGACCGGCAGCGTGACCGGTTCCCGGTTCCGTCCATCGTAAGAGAGTTTCCAGTTGGTGGTTTTGGGATTGAAGACCACATCCAGGGCGAACTTGGAAAGGCGGGCTTCGATGTACCGGGGGGCGGCGGCGGAGTCCCCTGTCAAAATGTTCCCCCAATTCCCCTGGCAATCCACCAGCAGCTCTTTCTGTCCCAACTGCACCAAAGCATCCCCGATGGAGGCGTCTCCGTGGGGGTGGTACTTCATGGTGTTCCCGATGATGTTGGCCACCTTATTGTAGCGCCCGTCGTCCATCTCCTTCATGGAGTGCAGGATCCGGCGCTGGACCGGTTTCAGGCCGTCGTCCACGTAAGGCACCGCCCTCTCTAAGATCACGTAGGAGGCGTAATCCAGAAACCACTTCTGGTACATCCCCGACAAGTGCTGTATGGAGCGGATACGCCCGTCCTCCGCCTCTTCCGCTTCCGGACGTTCGTCGTCTGTTCTCTCTTCCGTCATGCCCTCTGTTTGGATTTAATTCACTTCGTCTTTTTCGACGTATAGATTTTCAATAATAAACTCTTGCCGGTCAGGCGTGTTCTTGCCCATGTAGTACTCCAGCACCTGTTCGATGGTATCCCCTTTGGTCAACCGGACCGGTTCCAAGCGAATGTCTTTGCCGATAAAGTGCTGGAATTCGTCCGGCGAGATCTCTCCCAATCCCTTGAAGCGAGTGATCTCCGGCTTGGGTCCCAATTTCCGGATGGCGTTTTCCCGCTCCGTTTCGGTGTAGCAGTAGCGGGTTTCCTTTTTGTTCCGCACCCGGAACAACGGTGTTTGCAGGATGTATACATGCCCCGCCCGCACCAGATCGGGGAAGAATTGCAGGAAAAAGGTGAGCAGCAACAGCCGGATGTGCATGCCGTCCACATCCGCATCGGTCGCCACAATCACGTTGTTGTAGCGGAGGTCTTCCAAGCCGTTTTCAATGTTCAGGGCGGCCTGCAACAGGTTAAACTCTTCGTTTTCGTACACCACCTTCTTGGTCAGGCCATACGAATTAAGCGGCTTTCCCCGCAAGCTGAACACCGCCTGCGTATTGACATTCCGGGATTTGGTGATGGAACCGCTGGCGGAATCCCCCTCCGTGATAAAGATGGACGATTCGGTTTTGTGTTCGTGGTTGCTGTTGAAGTGCACCCGGCAGTCGCGCAGTTTGCGGTTGTGCAGGCTGACCTGTTTGGCCCGCTCCCGAGCAATCTTCTGGATCCCGGACATGGCCTTCCGCTCCTTCTCCGTTTCGATGATCTTCCGCAACAGCAACTCCGCCGTGTCCGGGTTCCGGTGCAGGTAGTTGTCCAGCTCTTTGGAGATAAAATCGGAGATAAAGTTCCGCACCGTCGGGCCGTCGGGAGCAATGTCCTTCGACCCTAATTTGGTCTTGGTCTGCGACTCGAACACCGGCTCCTGCACCTTGATGCTGATAGCGCCGATGACGGAGGCGCGGATATCGGCCATGTCGAAATCTTTTTTGTAAAAATCCCGGATCGTTTTGGCGATGGCTTCCCGGAAAGCGGCTAAGTGCGTCCCTCCCTGGGTGGTGTGCTGCCCGTTCACAAAGGAGTAGTACTCCTCCCCATATTGGCGCCCGTGGGTCATGGCCATCTCGATGTCATCCCCCTTCAGGTGGATGATGGGATAGAGCCCCTCCCCGTTCATGTTTTCCGTCAACAGATCGTAAAGGCCGTGTTTGGAGTTGTATTTGTGCCCGTTGAAGAGAATGGTCAGGCCGGTGTTCAGGAAGACGTAGTTCTTGACCATCGCTTCCAGGTAGTCCGATATGTAGTGGTAATTGCCGAAGATCTCCTTATCGGCTAAAAACGTGACCTTTGTCCCGTTGGGTTCTTTGGTCGGTTCAACCGCCCGCTCCTCTGTGATCTTTGCCCGACTGTAAGCGACGTATTTGGTTTCGCCGTCCCGGAAGGATTGTATCTCGAAAAACTCGGAAAGCGCGTTGACGGCTTTGATCCCGACCCCGTTCAGGCCAACCGACTTTTTAAAGGCTTCCGAATCGTATTTCGCACCGGTATTCATTTTGGAAGAGGCGTCGACTAACTTGCCGAGCGGAATCCCACGCCCGTAGTCCCGCACCGTCACTCTCCGCTCCTCCACCGTGATCACGATCTCCGTGCCGCACCCCATGGCAAATTCGTCTATGGAGTTGTCCACCACCTCTTTGATCAAAATGTAGATCCCATCGTCCGCCGCCGATCCGTCCCCCAATTTTCCGATGTACATACCGGGCCGCAGCCGGATGTGCTCCTGCCAATCTAATGTTTTAATGGAATCTTCCGAGTAATTTACAGGCATAGTACGAAGTTTTGCACGAAATTAGGTATTTTCAACCGAATTTTCCCGTACACACCGTTAAAAAAGAAAGAAAAAACACCTCAAGCGTGTTTTTACCGGAGGGGTGAAACCTCTCCGATCACTGCACGGTGATGGTAATAGCACCGTGGCTGGCCCGGACGCCATTTGACATGGAAGCATTCCGAAATACAATACCGCTGGAATGGGTCACACATCCGTTCATACCGGACACATAACCCGAACCGCCACCACCGCCACCACCGTTCCGGGGTGCGCCATATCCGCCATAGTACCCGCCGCCGCCACCACCACCACCGTGATACCCGCTTCCACCATAAGCTCCGGCACTACCGCTGCCCAAAGAGGCTCCACCTGTTTGCGACCCGCCACCACCACCGGCTCCGCCGCCATTAATCCCTCCACCAGACCCACCCGCACTGGTCCAACCACCACCGCCACCACCGCCGGCAACCATAATCCGGTTGGCTAAATTTCCATCTAAACGGATATCCGTTGCTCCGCCGCCACCGCCGGAGGCGTCATTATCAGAATCTCCACCACCGGAGGCTCCGCCATTCCAGCCTCCCGCTCCACCTGCAGTATTAGACGGATTGCCTGCCGCTCCTCCAACATAGAGATAAAAAATCCGGGAAGCTGAAAAGGTTATCTCTCCGTTGGCATATCCACCGTTTCCGTAATACTGAAGTGCACCGTCCGCACGGGCGGGAGAACCACAAGCCCCCCAACATTCCATTTTATAAGTACCCGGTAGTAAAGTAATGGATTGTGCCGCTCCGGCATATCCCCAAGACCTGTTGCTTTCCTTGATCACTTTGGTGTATATCCGGTCCGGAACAGCGGCGCAAACAGCCGTTACCGTTATGGATGAGCATATGGTCCCGGTCAGGCCGGCCAGCACGCCTGTCCCTTCTCCAATCGTCAGCGTCCCTTTATCACTATCAACTATTTGCCAGATCTGCCGATCCTGCCCTCCCCACAATCTGGGAACTGTGTAGGTATTTGTACCGGCATAGGTAAACGATTCCTGCGCCGCAGTAAAAGGATCGGTGGTGTGGCGCAGTGCGTTGACTCTTAGATTCCTCTTAAATTCACAACGTTCCGTTGACTTTATTTTTACCTGGATGGTGTAGCCCCCGCTGGGAAAATCTTCCTCCTGTGATTTAAAATCATCGGTCTTTAAATCGTAATGACTGGAAGTCGCCGTCGTAGAAGTCGGAACCAGAATCTTTCCGTTTTCCAAACACCCCCACTCGAAACTCGAAGGGAGAACCGTTGTTACCGAAAAACCCGGAGAGACCATACAGGGACGCAAATCATCTGTTAAACGGTCAAAGGCAATCCCGCCTCTTACCACAACCAAACCGACAACCCCGCTCTCTCCGTATCCGTCCGGGAAGGAGACCACCCGTTTGTAGTAAACCGTCCGGCGGCTATTCTCCGCCATCCCTTCTGTCAGATCTTTTAAAATAAGTGTATGATCCCCCTCTTTATCCAAACTTTTCCAATTTGTGTTATCGGCACTGGTATACCAGGTATATACACACGGCACGCCCTCCTTGCCGGCCACATCGCCCGTTATGTGGTAGAAGCTGTTTGCACATACCGTATCGTATACAATGGAACTGCCTGAAATACGACCGTTCTCCAGCACAATCTCTGCCGAAACTGTCTTCTGCACCCCACTGTATCCAAGCCGGAAACCCACCTCTGCCCTGCGATCGTCCAGATCCGTAAAGTACCTATCCATTTTGCTGCGATCGCTCAGGCGGAGTTCTTCTGTTCCCTCCGAATCGAAACTGCCGCCCCGCACCCCGAAGGCTTCCGGATCCAAGGGCCACTGTTTTATGTCGACATCACAATCTCCGATCTGGTCCAAATATCCGTTGCCGTGAATGGAATCCGTCAACTGAAGCCCCAATGCCGACGTATTGTAATAAATTTCCGCCAGGTTCCCGCTCAGATCCTCCACGCCCCAGAAGCTGACCCCGGCCGAACCTCCGGAAGCACTGTTTTTGAGAAAAGAACCGGCACGGACAGGTCCTTCAAGAACATTCAATGCATTGACATTCCCGGTACTAAAATGTTCCGCTTCCGTCGCGGCCGCCGTCAAGCCGCTTCCGGCCACGGCTTCCGCTGTTCCCCAAGCGTACTCTCCATCGCTCCAAGCAGGCCAGGGAGCGCGTCCCGCTTTTTCATATTCCAATTCGCTGAGCGGACGCAGACCGGTCCAATCCGCATAAGCCAACATATCTCTTATGCTCAAATAATTGCAGGCGACCGTGTGTCCTCCGCCGGCCGCTCCGGGCAACTCCCCAGCATTTAAATTACAGGCAAACTCAAAAGCAAGGCGATCTCTACCGGGCTTAGCCTGTAAAACGATCCCGTTCCGGAAGGAAGGAACCGTCCGGTCCGGTCCAAACACATACTCTCCTTCCCGAACTCCGTCCAGAATGCCGCCGATGGTCCGGGTATACTGCGCCGTATAACTCTGTTTGTTCAGGAAAGAGACGTACTGCTCCTGGGTAACCTCGTATTTCATGGTAAAAAAACCATCGTACCCGGAAGGATATGTTGGCGGCAACAGGTGGTTTTTATTGATCAATACCCCTTCCGCCTGTTCCGGATGCAACTCTTCTTCTGTCATGGCAACATTGGCAATACGGACATCTGTGTAGAACGGAGTTCTTTCGGGAGAGATAGACGGTATGTTGATCCGGTAATACTGGTAAGCGCCGGGAGAAGTGACCCGGATGGCGTGCTGCACCGGATAGGAGACCCGGCTACGGCTCCATTCGCTGCCATCCCCTTCCCACAGGGTGACCCAAGCAGGAGCATCCGGGGAAGAGCCCTGCAAAGTCCACTGTCCGCCGGGAACGGCGTCCGTTCCCCAGAGCGAAGAGATCCCGAAGTAACGAATCGTTTTCTTCGCTTTGAAATCGACCTGCCACCAAGAGGGGGTCGGCGCTCCATACCAACTGTTCGAAGTATTCAGGGAGTTGTCTCTCCGATCTGCCGGCGCTGGCACCGCAGTTCCTGCGGAGGCGGTATAGGCGTAACTGCTGTTGGTGCCGATAAGGTCTGCGGAGGCGGGAAGGATGCCCAGTGAAACCGAAGAAAAAGCATTCCGGGAGGATGCATCGCCGGCTGCAAAAGGAGCGGTAGGCACATAGACCATTTCAAGCCCTTCGAAGTGGATCAGCATCTCGCCCTGCTGCAAACGGATGATCTCTTCCGCCGGGAGTTGCCAGCAAAAGTGCAACGTCACTGCGGAAGAAGCTCCGGAAACCTCCCGGTCCGGAGCGACGAACAACCCGGCCTTCGCCTCAATGATCCGGTACCCCTCTGTCATCACCCGGTGGCCCGAAGAAGCAGGACTCACATGGCGCCAGGCACTCTCATCGCTGGCCCTGTACTTTCCGAACAGGTAAACCGCATCGAAGTTGTAGCGGTTGTGCCAGGAGTTGTCCCAGGAAACTGCCATCTCCAACAGAACCGTACCGCCCTGCACGCCGGCAATGACCGGTTGCGCCGTAATCTTCAGATTACTGCCTGCAGTATTTACGCAAACTCCCGCCAACAGGAGCATCACCAAAATAAACTGCTTCATGAGCTGTTCCTTAGACACAAGGATACGGATAAGTTCACCTCCAGCTCAAAAACGATCCGCTCTAAACTCACGATATCCCCGAATGCTCGTAAAGATACGAAAAAATCAGATAAAAGTACTCGAAGTGTATCATTTTCAGCGGACTTTTTCAAAATAGACCAATCTCTCTAACGGTATCTCCAAGGAGATGGTTTGCCCACCTTTGTACAATTTGCCTTGGTCGTCTTTCCACCGGCCTTTGGGAAGTTTGATACTCCTGCTGTTTTCTTTGGTGACTACCGGCGCCACCATGTAGCGCTCTCCCAGCATAAACTGGTCTTTACACGTTTCAAACCCTTCGCCCGGGAAGGTATAGGCCATGTGCCTGACAATGGGTTCTCCCGTTTCGGCAGCCACTTTGGCACATTCAACGATGTAGTTGCCGAACTGTTGGTGCAGAGCGGCCGCTTTACGCACCATAGTCAGACGCTCTTGGTCCAAAACACGCCATGGAGCTACCGAAAACTGCATCATCGGCATTAGGGCATGCACCTGCGCCGAACGTACGATCAGGTCCTGATCGAAATCTTTCACATCCAGATCTACAAAAGAGGCGATCTGCCCTCCGCCGATCATGTCGGGGCAGGTATAGGCGTACCCGAACAATCCGGCGGCGATCATCTCGGGGATCAGCGACTGCAATGCAGGATAGGTATAGTGCTTATCGCCGAGCCGTTGTACCAGAGCCTCTCCCCCCATCCGCCAGCCGGCACGGTATTCGTTGAACGGAAATTCCAATCCGATCTTCATCCACGCCATCGTATGCTCCACCGATGTCGCCCCTTGTTGGTAACTGTCCACATACGCGGGGTTGTAAAAAGAGTTGTCGCCGGCATCGAGTTTAAAGCCGTCTATCCCGTACTCCGCTTGCATTTTCTTAAGCGTTGAAACATAGTAACGGACCGCTTCGGGGTTCGTAAAATCGAAACAGGCGCTCTGTCCGTTCCACCAGTGGACGATGGCCGGGGTGTTGCTCCCTTTGCGTTTGAGGAAATAGCCCTTGGCCGACAACTCCCGGTATTCGGGACTGTCGGCGCTCACAAAGGGGCATATCCACAGCATCACTTTGAATCCCTTGTCGTGGAGCGCTTTGACCATCCCCTTGGGATCGGGGAATTTGTCCGGCTTGAACTCGAAATTCCCGTAATATTTCTGCCAGTTATCGTCGATCATCAGTACACCGACGGGAAAACCGTTTGCCAAGACAGCATCTGCATATTCCAGGATATCTTTCTGGTTCTGGTTATACATCAACTCAATCCAAGTGTTGTATTGCGGCACGGTAAAAAAGAGTTCGGGCGGCAATACGCCGGAAGGAGGAAAATGGTTCCGGGAAGCAGCCAGATAAGCCTCTCTCAAAGTCGATCCTGCCTGCCGAACCGCTATCTGTCCTTCTGCAGATTTCAGTTCCAATACACTGTCGTTGACAGTAAAACGGAAAGGCTGATCGCTCCAGATATACCTGCCCTTACTGGAAAGGAAGAGCGGCACCACCTGGTTGTTCCGGTTCTGAAGGGCCAGGTCGAACTCCTTTACCGGTTCCAAGTAAGGCATCCGCGCCCCGTAGGCGACCACGCCTCCCCACCAATACTCTCCTCGTTCCAACGGAACGGTCGTTGTCTGCATACTCTGTCCGAAAAGACCGGTAACACACCATGAAAATAGAATGAACAATGTAGATTTCATACGTCTTTACAGTTTTTGCAAAAATAGAAAAAATCATGTTATCAAGACACGAGAAACGAAGGCCTGCCGATTTGAAGAAGCGTTTTTTGCTTCTAAAAACAGCCGGCCGAAGTGGTAGTGGAAAATTTTTACGAGTTATTTGGAATCGTGTCGAAAAGTTTCTATATTTGCACCGTCAAACAGATTTGTTTGAATCATAGTGCGGGATGGAGCAGTGGTAGCTCGTTGGGCTCATAACCCAAAGGTCGTCGGTTCGAATCTGGCTCCCGCTACCAACCAAAGAGAATCGGAGAAATTCCGGTTCTCTTTTTTCATTTTTTGAAATCTTGGATCAATTTGAAAAGTTTATTCCGCAGGAATTTTGATTTCGGTTGTATGGACGCCTGTGGCAGCATAAGGGACATGTTTTTCTTTTGCTGTTCAGCCTATGGAACACCTACAGAATACCTACGGTATACGCAAGTATATTCTTTTTGCATCCGATGAAGGGTGGTTGTGAGGATACGGTAACAAAGCTACATAAAATCCGGAAGAATTTGTTAGGAATTCCATACTCTTTCGTGTAAATACGATCGGTTGGCTTCTTCAGCTGTAAGTTTCATTTTGGGTCATGATTTCTCACTCTGTATCCAAATACTCCTTTTTAAAGATCTTGACACACAGGGTAAAGATCGACAGGATCAGGGGGCCGAAAATGATCCCCATAAATCCGAAAAGCGAAAGACCGATAAAGACCCCGAAAATGGTGATCAGCGGATGTGTATCTGCTAAGCGTTTCTGAAGCATAAAACGGATCAGGTTGTCGGAATTGGAGACCAATACCAACGCATAGACCGCCAAACCGATCGCGCTTCCCCAGCTTCCGGAGATCCCAAGGTATAACGCCAACGGAATCCAGATCAATCCCACTCCGATGATCGGAATGATGGAGGCAAAAGCAGATAAAAATCCGAGGAGGACCGGAGAAGGGGCTCCGAACAGGTAGTATCCGGCCATTGCCACCAATCCCTGTATCAACGCCAGCAAAGGAACACCGATGGCATTGGCTTTGACCACCATGTAAAATTCGTGCAGGAGGCTCTGCTTGTTCCGGCGGCTAAAAGGCAACAGGGAGGCTATGTAATTCTCCATTTCATGTCCTCCTTTCAGCATAAAGAAAAGCACGAACAGCAAAACGAACACACTGATCACAAAGTTGGCTAAGCCGTTCATGATATATTGTCCCAGTTTCGGTACGAAAGAGATCACCGAACTCAGGTTGTCGGCACTCAGCATATCGTACCCGAACTGCTGGCGAACATAATCGAACACGCGTTGGATCGGCTGCATGATGGAGTGGGGATCCAGATTCACCTCCTCTATCTTGGACAACAGCAACCAGATCACCAAAAAAAGCGGGATCAGGAAACAGAGGATTGTTTCCACCAGCAGCAGGCTCGCCGCCAGACCGCGTTTCATCTTTTTCTGTTCTGTCAGGTAAAACATTTGTCCCCTCACCAGTACATAGACGGTCATGGCGCCCAGTATCCCTCCCAGAAAGGGGCGTAATTCGTAAAAAATCACACAGCCTAACACAAAAATGATGACCAACAGTGAGTATTTCCAGTACGTTTCTTTGATTGCCATAACTCTCTTCTTACATTTTACTCTTTTTGCCTCAAGGAATAGGTATAAACAATGTGGCTCCGCGAAAATAAATTCACGGGCCACATATGCTTTCACAAAACTGATTGCATTACTTCCTCTTGATCAACGATAAAATCCAGAGCAGCACTACCGCTCCGATCACAGACATTAAGAGCATGCCCAGAACACTGTGTATGCTGAATCCCAGCAATCCGTAAATCCAACCGCCCAAAACACCACCCACCAAACCGACGAGCAGGTTGACCAGGATACCGTATCCGCTGCCCTTCATAATCCAACCGGCGATAGCTCCTGCTGCAATACCGACAAGAATAGACCATAAAATTTCCATAATGAATTGGTTTTAGTTTGTATTTATGTATCGCATTATGCAATACATCAAAATGTACGATAAAAATAGAAAAAATGTTTGAATCATACACCACGCGACATATCTTTATTCACCAAATCTGCGTAATAGTTGCAAAAATCGATTATATGTCGCTCTCCCGTCTCTTTCGGAAAATCCAGCCTTATGTGAAGCCGTACCGTTGGTTGGTAGCGCTGACGTTGCTATTGACCCTGATCGGCTCCCTGACCGCACAAGTAAACGCCTGGGTGCTCCGCTACACGGTAGACCGGATCAGCGGCCTGTTGGACAAGGGAGAGGGATTGGCGGAAGGCGCCAGTATCCTGATATTGATCTCACTGATCCTGATTTCCAAAGAGTTGATCAATTCGTTTATCCAATTCGGTCAGAAATTTTACGGGGAAAAATTGCGGATCGTTGTCTCCCGGGACCTTGCCCAAAGTGTGATCGAAAAAGTACTCACCTATAAGATGGCTTTTTTCACGACCGGGGGCAATCAACCCGGCAAACTCCAAACCCGGATCGACCGGGGTATTGAGAGCCTGACCCGCCTGATCCAGAATTTTTTTATCGACATCCTGCCGCTGTTTGCCAATTCGATCGTCGCATTGGTATTGATGTTCAATGCCAATTTTTACGTCGGATCGGTCGGCCTGTGCATCGTGCCCATTTACTTTTATGTCAGCCGGATCCAAGCCGGGAAATTGAGCGGTTCCCGCCGGAAAATAAAAGAGTTGCGAGAGAATAAAAGCCAGGGGATATTGGGGATATTGGACTCCATTACGGTCATCAAGTCGTTTATCCGGGAAAACATCGAAGAGGAGAAACAGATGGGCTTGCAAAACAGCCTGACCGCCACCCAGATGAAAACCCGGCGGATCAGTTTTCTGTTCGACGGGATCAAAAGTTTTATCGAACAGATCGGCGTGGTGTTGATCATCATCCTGACCGCCTACTTTGTATTGAAGGGAGAGATGACTCTGGGAGCCATCATGTTCCACGTACTGCTGTTTAACAACGTTTCGGCTCCCATCCGGCAATTACACCGTATTTATGACCAGATGAACGACGCCCTGATCTACTCTGAAGCCTTTTTTGAGATTTTGGATGCCGAGTGTCAAACGGAGTTGTCCGGCGACTATAAACCTGAAAAGATCGAAGGCAAATTCGAACTGCGCAAGGTAAACTTCACTTACCCCGATAACCAGAAGCGTACGTTGGTCGACATTGACATGGATATCTCGCCCGGAAGGGTTACAGCATTGGTCGGGTTGTCCGGAGCCGGGAAAAGCACGTTGATCAATCTGTTGGACAAGTTTTACGAACCGGACAGTGGGGATATCCTGTTGGACGGCGTGTCGTTGAGTGAGTATGACACTACTTTCCTGCGGAGCCGGATCGGATTGGTGTTGCAAAAAAATCACATCTTTAACGGAACTATCGAAGAGAACATCCGGTACGGAAATCCGGAGGCCACGAAGGCAGAGATCGAGGATGCCGCCCGGAAATCCTACCTGCACGATCAGATACTGGCGTTTCCGGAGCAGTACGACAGCTCCGCTCTGTTGTTGTCGGGAGGGCAGCAGCAAAAGATCGCGATCGCCCGGATGTTTCTGAAAGATCCGCCGATTATTTTTTTGGATGAACCGACGGCCAGCCTGGATGCCATCTCCACGGAACAGATCAAACAGAGCTTGGATGCCATCAAAAAAGGACGGACAGTGGTCGTGATCTCACACAGCATCTCCCAGATCATCGACTCCAACTGCATCTATGTCATGGAAAACGGACACATCGCCGAATCCGGTCCGCACGACAGTATCTACCACCGGAACGGCTCTTACAAAAAGATCTTCGACGCCATGGCCCGCAGCCTGAACATTGATAAGATCACCCACACCCTGAGTTCCTGAAACGAAAATTTCTTCTCAAACAGGTGCTATTATAGCTTAAAATAACTCAAAATCAGTCGATTCCCGAAACGAACCGACAGGTGTTGCCGTACACGTAAATCCCCGCTGTTAAGAAAAAGAGGGGCGTATTGTCTATGGAGCAGAAAACCGTTTTGGTGACCGAGGCCGACAGCCTGTTAGGCACCCATGTTATCCGTTGTTTGCTGGCGTGCCAGTACCATGTACGGGGAATGACCCGGCGTCCACATAAATTCCGGCTGAAACCCCAGTACCGATTGGAGCTGGTAAAAGGGAACATACATGATGCGCGCAGCTTCTCCCGACACCTGGAGGGGTGTGATCAGGTGATCCATATCTCTCCCGGAGTTTCCCGGAACCTGATTCGATACTTTGATTATTACACCGAACATGTTCGCTCCGCACACCTGTTGGTGCAACAATCCATCCGATACCGGATCAAACGGTTTGTCTATGTCGGCGCTACCTGTTGTTTTGGTTTCGGTTCCCGCGAAACACCAGGAGACGAAAGCCGGACACCCCGCAAACCTTTTTCAGCCTCTCACTATACCAAAAGTAAACGGGAGGCGCAAGAGTTGGTATTGCATTACCGGAAAAGGATTGAGGTGGTGGTGGTCAATCCCACCTGTATGCTGGGCCCTTACGACAACGAACCCGCTTCGGGCCGGATTTTGCTGCGGGGATATCGGAAGAAGTGGATTTTCCATCCTCCGGGCGGAAAAAATTTCGTTCCAGTGACCGATGCGGCGAACGGAGTGGTCAAAGCGCTGGAAAAAGGAAAAAATGGGGAGTCCTATCTCCTGTGCGGAGAGAACCTTTCGTATCGGGAGTTTTTTGAAAAACTCTCCCGTGCAACCGGCAATACCCCCCGATACGTGCAAATTCCCCGCCAATTGCTGGTCGGCATCGGTATGTTGGGCGACGTGGTCCGTTTTCTGGGGATAGCAAACTCCTTTACATTGTACCGGATGCGCCTGCTGTGTACACACCGTTTTTATACCTCGCACAAAGCGACTGCAGAACTCGAATGGCAGGCGACACCGGTTGAACCCGCTATCCGGGAGGCTATTCACTGGTTTGAACACAACAGCATATTCGTCGGGAAAAGATACCGGCAATTAAGAACCGTATAAAGGCGGTATTTCATGAAAAAATTTCTGACAACGGCCATAACATTTGTGTGGTTGGCATCCGTGTACGGGCAAACCTCCGACAGCGACACCCTCCGACTGACCCTTGAAGCGTGTCTGGAGTACGCCTTCCGGAACAGTTATGGCCGGCAATCCCAAAAACTGAGCGAAACCGCTAAAGAGGAGCTCTACGAACAAGGCAAAATGGAGCGGTTTCCCAGCCTCTCAGCCTCTGTAGGGGAAAACCTGTCACACACCCGGGGCAGTTCGGCCGAGTGGAGCGGGAGTTACGGGATCAGTACAGGCATGACCCTGTATCAGGGGGGACAGATCAATCAAAGTATCCGGCAGAATAAACTGACGGCGGAACAGGCCGGCTACCAATCCACCCAATACGACAATAATTTAATTATCCAGATCCTGCAAAATTTTCTCACCGCCCTGGGGAACGAGGAGTTGCTGAAATACCAGCAGACCGTTCTGTGCACCAGCGCAGAGCAGGCCAAACAGGGAAGAGAATTTTTCCGGGTCGGCCAGATACTGGAAAGTGATTACCTGTTGCTGGAAGCCCAACTGGCAACCGACAGCAGCAACGTATTGGAAACCGGCATCAACCGGGACAACAACCTCTCTCTGCTGAAAGTCCTGCTCTCCATAGATCCCGGCATGCCGCTACGATTGGTATACCCGGATACCGCCCTCATCCGCACCCTGTTGGTGTTGCCGGAAGAGGGGTATGTACTGGAACGATCCCTGAATGCGTCGCCGGAACTCCAGATCAGCGCGTACGACGTTCGGATCGCGGAAACCGGCCTGAAAATCGTCCGATCGGCTTACTACCCCTCCCTCAATCTGAACGGAAGTATTGGGACGGGACACAACGATGATTTTTCGGGATTCGGAAACCAACTCCGGGACCGGCTGAACGAACAGATCGGAGCAACCCTCTCCATCCCTGTCTTTAATCGAAACCGTACCAGATCCAACGTCATCCAAAGCAAAATAGCACTGGAGCAGGCCGAATTGAATCGGAAACAGGTGGAATTAGATGTGCGGCAATCCATTCTTCAGGAGTATCGGGATGTAGTGGTATCCGCCGGAAAGTATCGTTCTTCCGAAATCCGGCAGGAAGCTTATTTTCGATCCTTTGAAGTCTACAAGGCGCTCTACCGGGCCGGATCCATCACCACGACCGACCTGCTCCAGCAGCAAAACAGTTACATCAATGCCATCAATGAATACATCCAGAACAAATACGGTTTTATCCTGAAACGCAAAATATTGGATGTCTATATGGGTGAGTACAGTAAGATATAAGAACATGAAGAAAAAGAAGCTTTTCACCATTACCACGATTATCGTCGTTGCCGCCGTTGCAATTGCCGCGTGGTTGCTTTATTCCGGGCGGAAAGAGCTGCAACTACACACCCGTATCCTCGCGGAGGGAACGGTAGAGAATACTGTCATGTCCACCGGGTATATCCAACCGGTCGAAGAGGTGGAGGTCGGGACACAGGTATCCGGGATCATCGATACGATCTATGTGGATTACAATACCACGGTGAAAAAAGGCCATTTGCTGGCAGTATTGGAGACCCAGACCCTGGAGGAGAGGGTAAGCCAGGCCAGAGCAACGGTTAACAGTGCCGAGAGTGAATTAAATTATGCCCGGCAAAACTACAACCGGATCAAGGAGTTGTATTATGTAAAAGCAGCCACTTTAGTCAGTTACGAAGATGCTGTCAATAAATTGACCCAGGCAGAGACCTCTTTGGAAAATGCCAACGCAAACCTCCACCAGGCAGAGGTCAACCTGTCGTACGCCTATATCTATTCGCCCATAAACGGGGTGATCCTGAACCGGGCCGTCAACATCGGCCAGACCGTTGCCGCCTCTTTCAACACGCCCACTTTGTTTACCATCGCCGAGGATCTGACCCGGATGCAGGTAGAGGCCGATGTGGACGAAGCGGATATCGGCCAGGTCAAATTGGGACAGCATGTGACCTTTACGGTAGACGCTTTCAACGACATGTTTTTTGAAGGAACCGTCAGTCAGATCCGTCTGCAACCGATCGTGACCAACAATGTGGTTACTTACACCGTTATTATCGAAGCGCCCAATCCGGAAAAAAAACTGTTCCCGGGCATGACGGCCAACATCACCATTATCACCGCTTCGGAAACCGGCCTGGTGATTCCTGTAGAGGCGCTGAATTTCCGTATGACACCGGAAATACGGAAAAAACTGCACGTAAACGAAGATGTTTCTCCCCTATCTTTGGAGGAGAGCAGCCATACGATCTGGGTAAAAACGGCGAACGGGGCCAAATCTGTACAGGTGACGACCGGCATCAGCGACGGTGTCAACACGTTGGTCGAATCGGGCGTTTCGGCCGGTGAGGAAGCGATCCTCTCGGCCTCCTACGAAAAGAAGAAGAAAGAGCAGGGTGCCGCGGCCAATCCGTTGATGCCGCAACGGCCGCGCAGAAGGTAATCTCTCAAAAGGCAAGGATGGAAGCGATTATAAAAGCGGAGAAATTGCGACGGGTGTTTGAAGTCGGCAGCGAAGAGGTACAGGCCCTGAAAGAGGTCTCCTTCGAGGTGCACACCGGGGAGTTCGTCAGCATTATGGGAACCAGCGGAAGCGGTAAGTCTACCCTGCTGAACATTTTGGGATGCCTGGACCGGCCCACATCGGGCGAGTATTACATAGACGGCACCGGTATCAGCCAAAGGACAAAAGACGAACTCTCCACGATCCGGAACCGGAAAATCGGTTTTGTTTTCCAATCCTACAACCTGTTGGCCCGGACTTCGGCGCTGGAAAATGTGGAACTGCCCCTGCTGTATAACAATACCGTATCCACGGAGGAGCGGCGGGAGCGGTCGTTGCATGCCCTGAAACTGGTGGGGCTGGAGGAGCGGATGGAACATACGCCCAACCAGCTCTCCGGCGGACAACAACAGCGGGTAGCCATCGCCCGGGCCCTGGTCAACGATCCCGTCATCCTGTTGGCGGACGAAGCCACCGGAAACTTGGATACACGCACCTCCTACGAGATCATGAAACTGTTTCAGGAGTTGCACAGCCAAGGCAAAACCATCGTCTTCGTAACCCACGAACCGGACATTGCCATTTTTACGGAACGCACCATTATGTTGCGGGACGGGCTCATCGTCAAAGACGAAAAGGTCGCCACCAGATCGGCCGGCGAATCCCTGGAAGCCTTACCTAAAAGCAGCGACTATTAAACCATATAGAGCAAGCCATGAGTTTCTTCAATCTTCTCAAAATAGCCGGTAAAGCGTTGCTCCTGAACAAAACCAGGGCGTTGCTTACGATGCTCGGGATCATCATCGGGATCGCTTCTGTCATTGCCATGGTCAGTCTGGGAAAAAGTTCCTCCCAAAGCATCAGTGAACAGATCTCATCCTCCGGAACCAACCTGATCATGGTCATGCGGGCCAGCCGGAGACAAGCCGGGGTCAACATCGGTTCGGGCAGCGTGCAGAGCCTGAGAGCTACAGATGTAGATGCCATCCTGAAACAGGCTCCGAAGATCAGCATGGCCTCTCCCTCCGTCAATGCCAGCGGACAGATCATTTACGGGCCCAACAACTGGCCCGGCAGCATACAGGGAGGAAATGCCGATTTTCTGACGATCCGGAGATACGAGATCGCTTCCGGCTCCAACTTCACGGCGCAGGATGTCAATAACTCCGCCAAGGTATGTTTGGTCGGACAAACCGTCGTAGAGAACATCTTTCCGGACGGAGAGGAACCACTCGGAAAGATCATCCGGTTTGGAAAAATTCCGTTGAAGATCGTCGGCATACTCGAAAGCAAAGGACAAAATCAGATGGGACAAGATCAGGACGATATTGTCATCGCCCCATACACCACCGTACAGAAACGGATCCTGGCCATTCCCTACATCCATTCGATCGTCGCCTCCGCTGTTTCCGAACCGGAGGTTGCCGCCGCTGTACGGGAGATCGAAGAGATCTTGCGAAAAACCCACAGGATCAAAGCGGGAGCCGCAGACGATTTTCAGGTTCGCACGCAGCAGGAGATGCTGCAAATGATGGATTCCGTCAGCGGGTTCCTTACAGTGCTGTTGGCGGCCATAGCCTCCATTTCGTTAGTAGTAGGGGGGATCGGGATCATGAACATCATGTACGTTACGGTCACCGAACGCACCCGTGAGATCGGCCTGCGGATGTCTATCGGAGCCAAAAACAAAGACATTCTTATGCAATTTTTGTTCGAAAGCACTATCCTAAGCCTGATCGGCGGCGTGATCGGGATCCTGTTGGGATTGGCCTTGTCGTATCTTGCTTCGTCCATGCTGCACTGGCCCTTTACCGTCGGTCTCGGCTCTGTTACGATCTCTTTTTTAGTCTGCGCTTTTACCGGCATCTTTTTCGGCTGGTACCCGGCCCGAAAAGCCGCCTCCCTGGATCCGATCAACGCCTTACACTACGAATAATCGTTTATCCGTCCGTTCTTTGCAAAAAAAATCTGTGAAAATCTCCCGGATCCGGTTATTCAAAAAAGCGGGGAGTGCGGTATTGACCGTCGCGGGCCGGATCTTTGGTGATGCGAATGCCGATGAACAATTCGTGGGTAGAGTTACCGTACCTTCGCAAGTCTCCGACATGTACATCATACGAATAGCCGATCCGGAGGAAATCCAAGACATCGGCTCCCACCATGGGCACCACTGATTCGCTCTCCCGTCCCGCATTGAAGCGGTAAGCAAGTCCGAACCAATAGCGGTCCCGGCAATACGCCAGACCACTCAGTTCCATGTGTGTCAGGTTCTTCACACTCTGGATATAAAAAGCCGGTTCTATCCGCCAGTTGTAACCCACCGGGATCTGGTAACGGGCAAATCCGTAAAGATGGCGGCCGGAAAAAAAGGTCTCTTTCTCCTGAGCGGAGTGTGTCAAGTGGGTAACAGAAGCCCCCAAGGTAAAGCGGTGGGTGTTAAATTCTAATCCGAAATCGAAATCCGCCAGCGTTTTCCTGTCCAAATCCGCCAAGATGAAATCCGGATCATTCGGATCTTCCGTCAGCAACCCGCCCCGGTCAAAATAGCGGAAAAGTACGCCGCCTCCCAACCCCAACGAAAGGTAGCTGTTTTCGGTAAGCTGGACATGGTATGCATACAGGAGTTTTACATTCAGCTGTTTCTCCAATCCCACTTCGTTGTGGATTATGTTCACGCCGGCGCCCGAACGGAGAGATTCAAAATAGTTGTGGACGCTCAGGATCCGGGCCTTGGGAGCACCTTCCCACCCGATCCACTGGTCCCGGATATTGGCGGTGATATTTACATATTGAGAAGCGCCTGTAACGGCCGGATTGTAGATTTGCCGGTTGAACATGTGCTGGCTGAGCTGCACGTCGCTTTGCGCCTCCGAACGGAGCGCGAACAACAACAGCCCTACGCCGATATACAAGCCCGCCGGTCTTCTCATATCACTCCGTTACCTGTTTAATAAAACAATCAAATCCGTTCTCTTTCAGCAGCGCAACGATCCGCCTCGCCTCCTGTTCTTCCGGATATACGCCAAGGTAGAAGCGCTTTCCGCGATCTGCTCCGCGATACCCAACCACCTGTTTCCCTGTTAATTCGAAGAGCCGTGTCATCCACTCTGCAGGAAGCGATTCCGATTCCCGCAACATCGCTACCTGTACCCACCATCCCTTCTCGGCGGTTCCATCCGTCAATTCTCCTTCCTTTACCTCCACCTCGTACGGCAAGCGAGCCGGATTCAATACCTGCTTCAATCCTGTTGACTGCCCATCCCGTACGGTCGACCGCTCTTCTGGAGGGGGCAACTCCTCCCACTTTTCCAACTCTGTCACCGCCGGGATTTTCGGTTCTTCCGGTTTCTGCACCGCAAGCGAATCGGGATACCGCTCTCCGGAAGGTTGCATAAAATAGGATCGCTCCAATCGGTTGTATTCCCGGTCAAATGGCCGTTCCCGGAAATTCTCCGCCTTTACCTCCTCCGTCAAGGGCTGGTAGCCGGGCGCCGTCACCGTCAAGCGATAGGTCACTCCGTGGGTCAGGTTGACAGAAAATCTGCCGGCAGCATTTACCGCCAGCGATTGCGCTGTTCCATCCAAGGACAACTCCACCGATGCCTGCTCCAACGGCTGTCCGGTCTCCAGATCCAAAATCGTCCCCCGCATCGCAATGACAAAGGCACGGATCTCAAACCGGAAAATATCATCACTCTGCCCGGGATCCCGGTTACTGACAAACAGTCCGCCTCGCCCGTCCCGGTGCATGATCAGGTTAAAATCATCGTACGACGTATTCATTCCGGCTCCCAGATTCTGCGCCCTCTTCCACAACTCTCCATCCGGATCCGCCCGGAACAGATCCAAGCCCCCGTAACCGACGTGTCCGTCCGAAGCAAAAAAGAGCGTACCTTCCCAGATATACGGAAATACCTCGTTCCCAGGTGTATTCACTTCAGGCCCCAGGTTCTCCGGATCGCTCCAGCGCCCGTCGGGGCTGCGGTCCATGTACCAGAGATCGGCACCGCCATACCCCCCTTCCATCGTGGAAGAGAAGTAGATGCGCGCCCCGTTGTACCCCACAAAAGGATGCGCCAGATTGAAATCCCCCTTTTTGATCTTTAAAACCCCTGTCTCCTCGAAATGAAATCCCTTTAACCGGGCTTTGATAATTTCGCAATTCATGGAGTTGTTCTCGCAACGGGTGCAAAAAAGCTGTTCGCTGCCAGCATCGTAGGCAAAACTTCCCTCTTCGGCATGTTTCCGGGAGATCCCTTTCAGCAAAATCCCCGGCTGGTACTCGCCCTCCTGCAAAAACGAAAGATAGGGCTTGGAATAGCCCAAGCCGGTACGCGGGGAGATATCCTGCTTCCGCTCCGGCACCCCATCCCCGGTGGATGAATAGAGAATACCGCCGTGCACAAACAAGATACCGTACTCGCTCCCGGAGGTATTCAGGTACGGGAAGGGCTCTATGAACAGGTCGGGATTGACCTTGGGTGCCTTCAGGGCGAAATCGCAGGAAGCGATCCGGTTCTCCAACCGTTCGTCGTCAGGATTCAGTCGCTGGTATTTCCGGAACGCCTCTTTGGCTTTCACATATTCGCCCAGGTAGAGATACGCCTCTCCCAAGCGGTTGTATACCTCGTCCTCCTCCAGATCCGCAACGACCGCTCTCTCCAGCCACTCCTGCGCTCCCCGGTAGTTTCCCATCCGCAAATGGCACACCCCCACCCGGTAAAAGATCCGGCCGTTCTCCGGATCGTCCGGATGACCGGCCAGCAGACTGCGGTACTCTTCGAGCGCCTTGTAATAAGCGCCCTGACCAAACCACTTATCCGCTTTTTTGGTGTTCAGCCCGTTGACCGCACAAGGGATCAAAAGCCACCAGACAAAGCACCAATATTTCATATAAATAGCTTATTTTAATTGTTCGTATCCACAAAAACGTGGAATTTCTTTATTACCCGTTCTCCTTCCGGGGTGTTGTAGGTGATGATATACAGATAGGTACCGGTCGGCACCAATTCTCCCCGGTAGGTTCCGTCCCATCCGTCTTTTCCCCGGTATACCAAGCCTCCGTTGGGATTGTAAACCTCTATATCGAATCCCTGGTACAACCGGTCGTTAATCCCGTCCCCGTTGGGTGTAAAGGCATTCAACAATCCCATCTGCGGACCGGACAGGGTCGTAGCGGCGGTATTTTCGCACCCGTTTTCGGCCACAACGGTCACCGACACATGGTTCTCTCCACCGACAATCCAGTCGTATACCAGCAATTCCGGATCCTGCTGTTCTTTCTTCTCTCCGTTAAAAATAAAGGAGTAATTATTATACCCGACCGGCCATGCTTCAATCTTGATCGGATTTCCCAATGGCACCACCGTATTCGGTTGCCATCCGTTCAGGGCAATTTCCGGCAATGCCTTTACGGTTACAACGGTCCGCTGCTCCGCGACACACCCGGCACCGTCTCCTTCAGGACGAATGGCGTACTCTACTGTCGCCGGCGCTCCGTCAAAATACAATACCTGATTGATCGCTTGTCCAACACCGTCTTCCATGCCGTAGGCCCCGGTTCCGGACACGCTCCACGTAAAATCGATCCCTTGGGGCAGCAGCACAATATCGGTTGTCTCTCCCGAACACAATGCGGGTTTCCGGTTTTCCACCGTGAAATGAATGACAGGCTTCACCGACACTACCAATGCATACTCCTCTATTATTTCTGTGTCGGTTTCCACTACGTAGTTGTACTGAACATCTACCGTTTCGTAAGTTGTATTGATCAACGTTTCCCGAATCCCTCCCGTTCCGGAAGCAGGGCTGCCGGGCACAAAAGAGATACCGGGCACTGCGCTTGCGCGGTACCAGCGGTAGGTTTTCCCGGGGGCTAAGGTCGGTTCATACTTCAACGTCTCTCCGCTGCACAACGGGTACCACTCCGTGCCCCCGCGCCGAAGCACCTCCACTTCCAAGGCGAGCGGATCCGACCAACAGATGGTTCCTCCTCCTTCAAAACCAATCGACACGTCCAACACGTAGACACCGGGGGCGACTCCCTGCGGCAGGGGGATCTCTTCCAGGTTTCCCGATACGGAAAAAGCGAAAGATCCGGTGTACTCCTCCGGTTGGAAGGTGTTCCATCTCCACCCGGCATCCTGTGCACGCAGTTTAAAACGGCTCCCGGCCGTTAAGCCGGAGAAAGGCACATTGAACGATTCGCTCCCCTCTGTCACCCGCACCCGGTATGGTTCCATACACATCCCCTCCGTTGCCGTCAGGGACAGCAACGTAAACAAGAGGAGGGCCAGCAGCCCTTTCGGGCCGCAGGCCAACTGCCTCTGCAGAAGGATATGTAGGTTTTTATTCATTTATATCTGTATACGTTTTTTGTATTTAAGGTGTGACAGGCGCTTCTCCCAATTTAAAGGTCGGTTTGGGATTCACGGTCAGCGCAACAGTTTTCGTAGCATTTGTACAACTTGCTCCTCCGGAAGTAGTATAGGAAGCCGTAGCTGTCAATGTAGCCGAAACAGTTTCCGCCGGATCCGCCACATTGGTCAATATAACGTTGCTTAAACTTCCGGATCCGGTTGCTGTCGGACCGGTCTGTGGATTATTGTTCACCGAAACAAGCAATTTATCGTCATCAAACGGAAGCGACCAGTTCAACGCAAATTTTCCGCTATTCTGCACGGCCTCTGCATTACCACTACCTATGGTTATGGCAGCGATCGGATCCGTACTACAAAGTTCAAAAGCCGCTTGGTTCACTGTTATATCTAACAGTGGAACAACCGTTACCGTAAAGGTCCGGGCAGTTCCCGGACAACTTCCGATGGTCGGTGTAACAGTATAAACAGCCGTTGCGTAGTCTTTGGTTCCACTCGTATTGGTCAACGCAGCCGTAGCCCAATCGGCGCCGCCCGTTGTTGCTGTTTCACCGCTCGGCAAAGTCTCTGTGACTGTCAAATCGATAAGAGATCCCCGTGTGATGTTATAAGTCACCGGTTGTCCGGCCAACGTAGTCGTCGTTGTTTTGATGTTTACGGTAGCTGTTGTTCCATTGCATATCTCAGCCGTTGCATCATCCGCTACGCTATTCAACTGAATAACCGGAGCCGGGTTAATATCCAATGTATAGGGCATTGGTGTACCCAGACAAGTTTCCACATACGGTGTTATCGTGTACAATAACTGTGCCGCTTTGTCTCCTGTCAGTTCAAATCCGGTTCCGGAACTCACGGTCAGGGCTAATTTCCCGTCTACTAACGCTGTTGTTCCATCGCTGTTCTCTTCGTTCGTTACATCAGCGTTGTCCGCAACAGTCCAACTGAATGTGATACCGGTTACGCTCGTGGTGATGGCGACCTCATCCAGGGTAGCGGCACAAACAATGCCGGTTGCAGAAACCAATGTCGCCTGCGGAAGCGGCCGTACATCCAGGTCGACCTCTCCCGTTGCAGTACAGCTTGCAGCACCGCTTGTATAGGTCTGCTTCACCGTATAGCTCGCGGTGATCTGACCATTCGTTGTGTTTGTCGGGGCCGGTGCAAAAGCTTCGGCGGTTACCGCAGCATACGTTCCATCGGCCGCATCCTTCACCTTCCATTGGTAGGTACTGCTTCCGTCCGTAGCAGTGGTGGCTACTGTGATCGCATCGGTACCCCCGCTGCAAATGGGATCAACCGACGGGGTCAGCGTCAATACCAATTCCGGCGCAACCGTAATGGTAACATTATCGGACACGCCGTCTATTGTGATCTCTCTTCCATCATCGGTAGTATATACCACGTACGGAGTTACAGTATAGATCCCGGACGCTAATGCGGTTCCCGTATTGGTGATGTCCAATGCGTCCGTAAACCCGTTTGCTGGGTAGTTTGTCTTGGCTTTTGACGCAGTACCGCCGATGCCGCTTCCTGTCCGCTCCCAGGCATATTGCAACTGGAGGTTGGATTCGTTGAATTGATCCTCGTTCGTGATCTCCCCGATCAGATTGATGGGAGTGTCGCCGAAACAGAATACGATATCGGACTTATCCAACTCAAGTACCGGTTTTGTCATGATCACGATCTGAAAAGGCAGTTCGTATTCACAAGCATGCTCCGAATACCCGGCGATCACCAAATCGTACACACCCGATAGTAAGTTTTGAGTACCTCCCGGCCGCTGTACGGAGAACGAAATGGAATTGCTTCCATCACCCGGAAACGACATTCCCGTCAAAACTTTGGTATTGCTGGGGGAAAATGTCAAAGTGGATCCATCGCTTATCGTCAGATCGTAAGTTTCTACCCCTACGGCTTCGTAATACGGAAGCGTCACCGTCAGGGTGGCAGCATCCGGATTAGTCATGATGATCTGATACGGTGTCGCCTGTGCCGACACGTTTTGCACTCCTGCAAAGAGGAGCGTTCCGAGCAGGAGCCCTGCCCACCTGTGTACCTTTCCGGCTCTGTTCATTGCGCCGGAAGCAGTACGTTCACTTACACTTTTCATAGTTGTCTGTTTTGTTGGTTATTGATTTGATTGTTCATTGTATATTACCGATCTCTGTATTACTGTCCTAATTTAAACGCCGGAAGCGGCTGGAGCGATATCTTCCCGGTGATGCGGGCGGACGAACACTCGTTTCCGCGGGTACGTACCGTATACTCAAAATCCCGGCCGGGAGTTCCCTCTATTGTTACGATAGGCTGATCCGGATCCCGCGTCAAGGTAATCCCCGGCGGAAGCGTCGGATTCAACACCGTCATGCCCGGTGCATATTGAAACCGGATGGGTTCCAGTTCGTCTCCCAAGCAGACCTCCTGGTCTTTTGCTCCCCCTCCCAGTAAGATCAAAGCGTCCGGATCGATGACGTCTAAATCTTCCACCTTTACAACCAAGCTGTTGGATTGACCGCCACTGCAGGCAGCCCCCGGTTTTTGGCTGGTCAGGTAGTATGTGTGATCGCCCACAGGCTCGTCCTCCAATTCAATCACGCCGGAAGTAATTCCAGACTGTATGGATGTACCGTCCCGAAACAATTCGTAGGTATATCCCGGTAAGGGTACGGGGGTAAAGGTCAGGGTCAACGGCGTTGCCCCGTCACCCGTACAGTAGAGCGACGGCCCTGTCAGGTCCGTTACGGCCGAAGCAGGCTCCACCTGCACCTGCACCGAAGCCATGTTGCTCCGGCAACCGGTGGCAATGTTTTCGTACACCACCGAATAGGTGACTTCTCCCACCTGGGACGCAAATACCCTGAGTTGCCGGGTTGTTCCGATGATGGTGCCGCCCTGGAACCAGAACACATTGTTCCCCACTACCGGAGCTACCTGCAACTCTACCACCGTATTCTGACATACCTGCGGGAAAGTGGCGGGAGAAACCGGCGTGATCGTCGGAGCGGGGCCCGGCGTTCCCGACAATTTCGATTCAAAAACACCGATATCGATAGTCCCGTTAAAGATACGGGCTTCGTTCATCAGGTCGTAAGCCGCATCGGGCAACATGGCAATAGCACCGGCTGTTCCCTTGTCGATCAAAACGGAAGCACACCCCGGCATGTACCCGACACCGGTGGGATCCACCGGATTTCGGAAGCGTACACCGCCGGTCCCGTAATTCTCCGCCGGGATCTCCATGTTTCCGGCGCCGGTAACCAACTCGCCCATAACGGCGCAATAGGTCATGGTGGTCGCCGGCGATATATTGTGCTGGAAAACGCCGTTCCCCCACAACACGGTATTCATCACGGTACTCTGCACGTCGGTTCTGCGCAACCGGAGTCCTCCTCCCTTGTTGTCTACGATGGTATTGTTGACAACTATTCCGGCTCCGGCATTTAAAGCGACGGTGTTGTTCGCATAAAAGAGAGTGTTATAACTCTCCACCGGACGGCGGGAAAAAACCGCCGCGCTAGTGTCCGGAAGTTGGACGCCGGCAGCCCCGTTGGCTGTAAAAAGGCAACGGTTCAATATCAATTTTTCGGCAGAGGTGCCGGCGTAAATCCCGGAGATCTTTCCTCCCCTTACGCTGACCCCGTCTATCTGCAAAACTCCCGGATTACCGTTTGCCGGCACATAGAGCACATGGTCGGAGCCGGCGCTCTCCCCGTTCAACACCGTTTCGTACTGAAGCGGTCGCCGGGCGCTTTTGCCCGGTCGGATACCTCCCCGGTGGTCGTCCGGAAAACCTCCGAAGATCTTTATACCGTTTCCGGAGAGCACGAACGAGCGGGAGCCCGGATCGTTGGGATCCCGTTTCTGCACCGGTGCATATTCCCCCTGTGCGATCCAGATCTCCCGATTTCCAAACCGGCCGGGAGCCGATAATACGCGGATGGCCCCCTCCAGATCGGTCGTCGCTTTGTCCCAACTGGAACCGTCGCAATCTTCGTTGGGGTTTTCCCACGTGCGGACATAGAGCGTATCGCATTGTGTGTTCAGTTGAACGGGGATCCGTTCGTAGGTCCCGATGTCAATGGCATCCCCTTCTATCCGAGGCGCCGCCGTCCAATCCCCCGCCGGAGGTTTGATCAGGAAGCCCTCTCCTGTCGGGAAGAGTGTTTCCCATTTCGAGTTGTTCCCTCTGTCTGTCAACACGGAACCGGGGCCGGTTTTCCAACTGGCCGTCCAGGCGTATCCTGCAATCCCCGGAGAGTTGATGGGGCGGATGAAACGGGGACCGCCGGCTACACTGTTTTCCACCGGCAACCAGACGATGGAGGGATCCGTCAAACCGTTGGAGCTCCCTTTGACGCCGTTCTCCGGCAAAGCGCTGTAGAGAATGGTCCCGCCGTAGGCATTTACCTCTTTCCCGTCGCTCCCGGTCGCCAAGTTGTTCCACACGACCGTATTATATACTTCGCTATTCTCCATATCCAAACCGCTGCCGTCGCCGGCTTCGTTCTGAACGACGACCAGATTCAGCAGTTCGCTGTTCCTGGCCGCAATACCGCCGCCATTGCCATCCACAGCCGTATTGTTGAATACGTTGGAGTGGATCACCTGGCCACCGGCTATGTAAATGCCGCCGCCGTCGCCGATCTCGCTCCAGTTCCGCTCAATGCTGGAACGGTAGATACGTCCCCCTCCCTGTAAACAGACGGCTCCTCCGTTTCCCTCCGCTTCGTTGTATGTGAAGACACAGGCTTCTATCCGGACCGGAGCGGTCGCATACAAGCCGCCTCCGTGCCGTTTCCGTTCTACATAGGGTTGTTTGACGTTGCGCGCCTGCCCGTTCTTTACGGTTACTCCGTTCAGCACGATCTCGTTGGCCGGAAGGGTTTCCGGAGCGTAGTACAAAACGTGGTAACTGTTGGTCAAGAGGTTGTCCGGATTGATGGCTCCATCTAATGTTGTTGTATATTGAAATTCATACCGTTCGAGTACGCCGTTGTCGTTGTAGTCGTAGCACGGACGTTGCTCCGGGGCGGTTTCCGCCAGCAAGCCCAACCCCGCATCGGTATAGGGATCGCCTTTGAAGCCTCCGTACAGGCTCACATAAGGATTTAAGACAAAGGAGACCTCCCGTTCATCAACTGTTGTTTCGTCGATCTGTACCGTGGGGATGTAGGTGTTGCCTCCCTGTACCCACACCTCTCCGTGTTGTTCGTTTTCCCCGAACCAGTTCAGGGCGGACTGCAGGTCCCGCGTGGCATTGGCCCAGGAGGAGCCGTCCTGCCGACCCCGTCCCGTACGGGTTACGTAGATACGGGCGTTTGCGTCCGGATGCAACTCCACCTGCTGCTGCGTTTCGTAAGCACCGATGTCCATGATCCTGCGAGTCCCGTATGTACTGCGGATCCGTTCTCTCCCCCGGATATCCCAAGGGTGGAGCCGGTACCAGTGCAGGATCTGGGCAGAGGTAGTAAGGTTACCAATGCCCCGGAGGCCGGCATCGATGAGCGAAGAAGTGCTGTCCGGCGCCCATCCCCTGTTGAACAGAGTAGCGGTTTCCGGATCCGCAAAACCGGGCGTAGCTTCCGCCGCCTTGTTGTCGGAAGAGAGCAGGATATTGGAGGTTCCCAACAGTTGTTCTCCTTCGACAGCTGAAAAGTTCACGGGGTAATAGGGGATCGGCAAGACCCGGTCCAACGGGTAGTCGAAAGGGGTGTCTGTGTTTCCGGAAATGTTTCTGCGGACAGGCGCTTCGTTTCTCCACAGTACGGTGCTTTGTATGAGGGCGGGAGGATGCGAAAAGGCAACTCCTCCTCCCAGATCGGCTTTGTTCCGGACAATGGTATTTCCGGTTAGCATGGCGTAAGGGCCTGCGTAGACTCCACCGCCCGTACTCGCTTCGCAACGCTCCACCACCGAACTGTTCAGGCGAGCCACTGCAGGCGGATCCTGTATGGAGTTCGGAAACCTGTCGTTGTCCGTTCCGGCCAAGTAAACTCCCCCGCCTTCTATGGCAGCGTAACAATCGTAAATGTAACAGTTGTTTACCTGCCCTCCCGGATACACCAATATGCCTCCTCCTTTTCTAAGAGAGTCTACCAGGGGGTGGTTCGCGTTTCCGTTCCGGACGGCGAAGTTCTCCAACGTTGCCGGCCGGCCGGCAACGCCCGGATCGAATGTCACCACCCGGTAAACATCGTCCCTGCTGGCGGCAGTTCCGTTGATGTTCCCGTCCAATACTGTGATGCTGCGGCGGTTTATCCCCAATACCCGCTCGTGGGCGTACTGTTCGTCTCCCACAAAATGGCCCAACACATCTACGCCCGGACGCATGGTAAAGGTCTTAAAACGGTCGGAGAGTTCGGGACGCACCTTTTCCGTCGGATAAAAAACCGCTTCGAGTACCGGATAGTTCAGCCCCGTACCGACCCACACCTGTTTTACAGGCTTCGTTGAAGAGGTAGCGAGGTAATTGACGGCCAGTTGAAAAAGGTCGGCACACAGGGCGTCTTCCCACGAAGAGCCATCGCTCCGGCCGCTGCCGTAATAGGTTACATAGAGGCGGGCTGTGTCTCCGATGGTCTTAGGCTGTACCGCATTACCGCTGCCGTCCCCGTATTCGAAAGCGCCCATGTCCATGGCGCAATTTTTGAGGCGCGGCGTTCCGCCCAGATCCGTTTGCGGCAGGTAACGGTCGAAAGGATAGAGACCGCCTGCGTTGATACAGGGGGAACCCGCTGTTAATTGGTAAGTATCTCCGGCCAGTTGCGGATCTCCGGCTATGTTTCCGGTTCCAGCCCATGTTCTGCCGTATATACAACTGTAGGTCGGTATAAAATCACCGCTCGGCGTTGTGTTGATAACCGGCGGAGTGTCTATTCCGCCAATGGCAATGCTGTTGTAAAAATGGAGAGTGGATCCCGGTTGTACAAAAATATCGCTGGCTCCTGTGTTGTTGGCGATCGTCACGTTGAACAGCTCCGCTGTTCCATTGGTTGCGGCCGTTCTGCCGCCCACTGCCACAGCACTCCCCTCCCGACCGGTGGCGATATTATCGGCGATCACGCAGTTGTATAATGTACCGGATGTCATATATATACCGCCCCCACGTTGCGTCCCTCCGGCAGTCAACGTATTCCCTGTGATCAGACAGTTCTCCAAAATTCCTCCGTCGTTATAGACGCCCGCACCGGAATTAGCATCCGTATAGTTTGTAGCAGTCGCACTGCTTATGCGATTGTTAACAATTTCACAATTCACCAAACGTCCTCCGCTCTTCAAACTGACGCCTCCACGGTCATTATTATTTCCATATCCCCGAATCACAAAGCCGTCCCAAACAGCCTCCTCTTCCAACGAAAATGCTGCATCCTGCCGAAGTATTCTGTGGGCTCCATATTCCGGTTTGGTTAATATGGTCCGGTTCGTCCGTGGGTTACGGCTCTCCATGCCATCTCCCGTTTGCGCATTGGCCGGAAATCCCCCATATACCTTTACCCCTTTGGGCATCACTAAACCGCTCTGTACTGTATATGTTCCGGCTGCTACCCAAATCTGATCCCCTGCTTTTACAACTTTTTCACCACCTTCAGTCAGGTTAAGCAGATAGTCTAATCCCATAGGAGTACTCCAGGTGTTTGCAGGAGGTCCCCAACCGGTCCCTTTCACATACCAGATCCGGCCGGAAGTCCCCCCGCTGCCACAAACACTCTGATACGCTCCAAAGTCCGACACAGCTCCACTGGTTCTATTGATCCCGGTAATATCTACTAAAGGAATGAGATCAACACCCGGATTATTAGCTGTTTTTCCGATAAAAGGAACAGTGCATTGCGGCCGGAAAAGTGCCGGTTCTCCGTCTACCGTTCCATACCCCTGCATCACAATACCCGGTGTAATAGTCGGATTCATAAAATATTGTAATGCCGTTTCTTCATTCACAACATCCGTCAGCCCTGCTTCACCTTCTGAAGTTGGCCTTCCCGGAGCGGCGCAGTGAGTTGCTGACACCCCCGTATATTGCGTTGCGCTATTTCCCCACATCACACTGCGGTAGATATAAGTATTGTTTGCCCCCCGGATACCGCCCCCCGCATTCAATACAATCGTTACATTGACTAAATTGGTAGCATACACATCGACTGCATAACCGCTTGTCGATTCGTTGTTATTCACTACACAATTTTCCATGTTCAATCGCGATGCCCAATCTTGTTGATATAAATAAACGGCGGCTCCCGTCGCCGCTTTGTTGTTTTCAATAATACACCTCTGAATCCGATTACCACCCCCGCCAGCCAGCCATATCGCTCCTCCTTGTTGTGTATCGCCCATGGAGTTGGCGTACATCAGGTTCAAGCCGTCCAATACAGCGTTGGTGGTTCCGTCAAAAAAGACCAGGTGGTAGAGGTTGTCCGAGAGGTCTCCCTTTGTACCGACGTCCCCGCTCAATATGGTCCGGTACTCCACCGGATTCCGGAGAGAGCGGTCTGTTCCCGATAACTCAGGCGCATACCCCCCTTGCACCGTCACCCCGCTCCGCATGGCCAGCGAGTACTCCCTCGGCCCCTCCCCCGAAGCGGAACGAACCGGGTAGTAGACCCCCTGTTTGATGCAGACGGTACCTCCCCCCAAGGCCGCCAATCTGTCCAATGCCGGGCCGATAAAGCGCACCGGGGTGTCCCAGGAACTTCCGTTTCCCGGAGTGGGCGATGTGTTGTCGACAAAGACACACTGTACTCCGCCTACATTTGCCGGATTTATGGTGAATCCCTCTTTGTAGTACGGCCCTATCCCCGGCCGGGAGGGGATGGTTTTTCCGTCGATGGTGTGCAGCGGAATATGTACAGGCAAACCGGAGGCCATCTGTGGCGCTTCCAGTTCCGTGGCCCCGGCCCAGATGAAGGCGGAGTAGTCCTCTTTGTCCCAATCGGTTTCGTTCAGGTAGTCGGCAGGATCCAAGTACCCTTCGCGGATGCCGGAGATGCCGGGATCTTTTTTAAAACCGGCGGAACGGTAGGGGTCTGTGTTGTTTCCGGTAGCCAGGTCTATGATGTCCCGCACCGTTCCCAGTCCGAAGACCGAACTTTTTTGTTCCCAGACGGCCGAATGGATGAGCTGCAAGGAGGCGATCTCAGTTTCGGTCTGTTGAGTGGTGTGGAGGGAGTAGAACTGACAGATGCCGGAGTGGGATGTATTGCCGTAGAGCGCCGTATTGGTGACCACCATGTATAGGTCGCAAAAGACACCACCGGTTTTTCCGTAGTCTTGCAGGGAGATGCTTTGGGTGTTGTTGTACAGCACGTAGGAGGAGGTCAGTATCCCGGCCGAATCCGCATAGATTCCACCGGCTTCGTGGAGGGCTACGTTGTTGGTGATGATGGAGGTCTCCACTACGGCTTCGTAGGGTTTGTTGTTTTGGGCTTTGGAGAGGTAAATCCCGCCTCCCATGCGGGAGCTGTTGTTGATCACGAACGTGCGTTCTACGGTGCCTTTGCCCAGTATGTAAACGCCGCCACCAAAGCCGTGCAGATTGTTGTCGACTCCCGGACAGGCGTTGCTGCCAATCAGGCAGTCGCTTATTTTCCCGCCGTTTGTACCCGCGACGTGTATGAAGCGCAGCTTTTTCTGCGGGTCGCCCAGCGCCGCCAAAAGCCTTTCGGTGCGGGCAAGCCCCGGCTTTGAGCCGAACCTTAAAAGTGAATGGATGTAGGCTACAGCCTCGTTATAGGTCATATCGTAAGATTCTCCAGTGCCTGATTTAAAAGCGCCAGCTTTTCATTCAGCTGTTCCGCCGCATCTCTTTGACCCTGTACGACCGGCTCGGGAGCTTTTTCGGTAAATCCAGGATTACTTAATTTCGCACCAATCACCGCGAGCTGTTTTTCAGCGGTGGCAATATCCTTCCCAATGCGGGCGCGTTCTTTTTCAAATTCCACCACCGAACCGTCTCCGCGTGGGCCTATGTTCAGCAGGTAATTGCCGCCGCGACCGTTTCAGGCAGAGAGGATAAATCAAACAAAATCTCCGCGCCGCCGGCCAAACGCTTTATAAACGCCTCAGTTTGCCGGAAAGCGGCTTCATACGCTGTTTCTATATAGATTCGCGCCTTTTTGGAGGGCGGCACGTTCATCTCGGCCCGCCGGGCGCGAATCGCGCGAATCGCGTCAATGACCCGCTCAAACTCCTGCTCCTCCGCAGCAAAGCGCAGCGCGCCGTCACACCCCGGCCAGTCGGAGACCATGACCGATTCCCCCTCGTGCGGAAGGGTCAGCCAGATTTCCTCGGTGATGAACGGCATGATGGGATGCAGCAGCTTTAAGGTGTTCGACAGTGTCCACACCAGCACCGCCCTGACGTCCTCCGCCGACTGGCCGCCCTCTTGCAGGCGGGATTTTGCCAGCTCAATATACCAGTCGCAGAAAATGTCCCAGATAAAATCGTAAAGCTTGCCGGTGGCAAGGCCGATTTCGAATTTTTCGAGATTATCGGTCACCTCGCCCGCCAGTGTGCTAAATTTATTCAGTAGCCATTTGTCCTCCAGCGTCAAATTTTCCGGAAGATCGGGAAAATCCATATCCTCCGGCAGATTCATCAAAATGAACCGCGCCGCGTTCCAAATCTTGTTCGCGAAATTGCGTGAGGCTTCCACCCGCTCGGGCGAATACCGGATATCGTTACCCGGCCCACCGCCGGTGGCAAGCGTAAACCGCAACGCATCGGCACCGTATTTTTCAATCTCCTCAAGCGGATCGACTCCGTTGCCCAGCGACTTTGACATCTTGCGGCCCTGCGCGTCTCTGACCAGCCCGTGAATATATACCGTATTAAAGGGCGTTTCGCCCATTTGCTCCATGCCGGAGAAAATCATGCGGGCTACCCAAAAAAAGATGATATCGTAGCCGGTTACCAGCGTAGAAGTCGGATAAAAGAAATCCAGCTCGTCGGTTTTGTCCGGCCAGCCCAAAGTGGAAAACGGCCAGAGCGCGGAAGAAAACCAGGTGTCCAGCGTGTCGGGGTCCTGCGTTAAGGAGGAGGAACCGCAGTGTGGACAGGTCGTGGGATCTTCCCTAGTAATGACTGTTTCGCCGCATCCGGCGCAGTAAAAGGCCGGAATCCGGTGGCCCCACCAGAGCTGACGGGAAATGCACCAGTCTTTAATATTTTCCATCCAGTGGAAATAGGTCTTTTTAAAGCGGTCGGGGACGAATTTTGTCCTGCCGTCCTCCACACAGGCAATAGCAGGTTTGGCCAGCGGCTGCATTTTTACAAACCACTGCATCGAAACGCGCGGCTCAACCACCGTGCCGCAGCGGTAGCATCCGCCGACATTGTGGGTATGCGGCTCGGTTTTTATCAGAAAGCCCCCGGCTTCTAAATCTTTGATGATGGCCTTTCGCGCCGCATAGCGATCCTGACCGGCATATTGTCCGCCCTGCTCGTTGATGACGCCCTTTTCGGTCATCACGTCGATAAGCGGCAGATTGTGGCGTCTGCCGACCTCAAAGTCATTCGGGTCGTGCGCCGGTGTGATCTTCACCACGCCCGTGCCGAATTCCGGGTCGACATATTCATCGGCCACAACCGGGATCTCACGATCCACGAGCGGCAAAATCACCGTTTTTCCGACAAGCGCCTTAAACCGCTCATCCTCTGGATGCACCGCCACGGCGGTGTCGCCAAGCATGGTTTCGGGGCGGGTTGTCGCAAGCTCTAAATGTCCGCTCCCGTCGGCCAGCGGATAACGCAGGTGCCAGAAATGGCCATCCTGCTCGCGGTGCTCCACCTCCGCGTCCGAAAGGGAGGTTTCGCAGTGCGGGCACCAGTTGATCATCCGCTCACCGCGATAAATAAGGCCCTTTTCATACAGCCGGACAAAGACCTCGCGCACGGCCTTGGTGCAGCCCTCGTCCATCGTGAAGCGTTCCCGCTGCCAGTCGCAGGAACTGCCCAATTTTTTGAGCTGCTCGACGATGCGGCCGCCGTAGACGCGTTTCCACTCCCACGCGCGCTCCAGATATTTCTCGCGGCCTAAATCCGCCTTTGTAAGCCCTTCTTCCGCCATGGCCGCGACGATTTTCGCCTCGGTTGCAATCGAAGCGTGGTCGGTGCCGGGTACCCACAGCGCACACCAGCCCTGCATCCGCCGAAAACGGATCAGGATATCTTGGAAAGTATTGTCCATCGCGTGGCCCATGTGCAGTTGGCCGGTGATGTTAGGCGGCGGCATGACAATGGTATACGGCTTTTTACTGCGGTCGGCCTCGGTGTGAAAATATTCGTTTTTCTGCCAGTTGGCATACGTGCGGGATTCCACCTCGCGCGGGTCATACACCTTGGCAAGTTGTTTTTGCATTTTATATACCCCTCATCTCGTAAGCGAAAATAATGAAAATAATTAGGTTTTATTATCTCACCGGGTGGAGTTTTTGTCAATTGAGATTTT